>Ga0081539_10001208_pt1 | contig 46337 bp, 45 predicted proteins | sample TabmetS4T2R2_FD_71023 | JGI IMG/M metagenome (GOLD analysis project Ga0081539, IMG submission 71023) | Tabebuia heterophylla rhizosphere microbial communities from the University of Puerto Rico - S4T2R2 | ecosystem: Host-associated > Plants > Roots > Rhizosphere ... | reverse complement strand
GCCGTTTTCAGGGCGGCACCGGGGTCGGCGCCCAGCTCGTCCCGCAGGGCGCGGCGGTAGGCGTCGTAGCGGGCCATGGCCGCGGCCGGGCTCTTCGCGGCGGCCTCGGCCCTGATGAGCTCGAGGAGGATCTCCTCGTCGCGGGGGTACTCGGCGGCGAGGTCGGTGAGCGGGCCGAGGGCGTCGGCGTGCCGTTCGAGACGGGCGAGTGCCAGGGCCCGCGCGCGTTTGAGGGTGCGGTAGGTGACCGCCCGCTCGGCCCTCAGCTCGGTGAGGGGGTCGCGGGTCTCGTCGGGTTTGGGTGGGTCGTCCCAGAGCGCGAGGCCGGCGTCGGCGTGCTGGAGTGCCTGGGCGTGGTCGCCCTGCTTGGCGGCCTGGGCGGCGCGGGCGGCGTACTGGAGGACGGCCTGCGCGTCGACCTGGTCCTCGGTGAGCGCGAGCCGGTAGCCGGTCGGCGTGCGGGCGATGAGGTTCTCGCCGAACTGGGCGCGGATGCGGGAGACGAGGATCTGGAGCGCCTTGGTCGGGTTGTCCGGCTGGTCGTCGGGCCAGATGCCGTCGACCAGGCGGCCCGCGCTCGATCCGTTGGGCTCGCCGGCGAGCAGGGCGAGGAGCGCGCGCAGCCGAGGGCCGGTGATCTCCTTCCCCCGGTACGCGACACTCGAGAGCACGGTCAGCTCGACGGTCACGGCCCCAGGCTAGTCCCGCGTTAGGTTGTCGTTCATGACACGTGCGCTTGTGCTCGGCGGTGGCGGGATCACCGGAATTGCCTGGGAGTGGGGTGTGCTGGCCGGCCTGGCGTCGGCCGGGGTGGACCTTCGTGCGGCGGATGTCGTGGTCGGGACGTCGGCCGGGTCCGTGGTCGGCGCGCAGGTGGCCAACGGGCTCGACCCGCGGGTGCGGTACGAGGCCCAGCTCGTCCCCCCGGACGGGGAGATCGCGGCGACGTTCGGCGCCGGGATCATGGCCCGGTTCGCGCTGGCGATGGTCGGATCCCAGGCGCCGCAACGGGTCCGGCAGCGGATCGGCCGGCTCGCCCGGCGCGCGTCCACCGGAGCCACCGAGGCGGAACGGATCGCGGTGATCGAGTCCCGGCTGCCGGTCAAGGAATGGCCGTCCGCACCGCGGTTGCTGATCACCGCGGTGGACACGGAAACCGGGGCGTTCCGGGTGTTCGACCGGGACGCCGGCGTGCCCCTGGTGACGGCGGTCGCCGCCAGCTGCGCCGTGCCGGGGGTGTGGCCCCCGGTCACGATCGAGGGCAGGCGGTACATGGACGGCGGGGTGCGGTCGGGGTCCAACGCCGACCTGGCCGGCGGGTGCTCGCGGGTGGTCGTCCTGGCTCCGCTGCCGCGCTCGTTCGGGCCTGTGCCAGGGGTTTCCGCCCAGGTCGAGGAGTTGCGCCGGGACGCGGCGGTGACGTTGGTGACCCCGGACGCCGCGGCGACCAAGGCCTTCGGCCGCAACGTCCTCGACCCGGCCGCCCGCGCCGGCGCCGCCCGCGCGGGCCTGGCCCAGGCGTCGTCGGTCGTGGACGCGGTGCGCGAGGTGTGGGGCTAGGTGGAGATCTGCCAGACGTGGCCGTCGGGGTCGGCGATGGCACCGGTGTAGGCGCCCCACGGTTGCTCACCCGCCGGCCGCACCACCTCGGCACCGGCCGCGACCGCCTTCGCCACCAGGGCATCCACCTCGTCCGCCGACTCCACGGACACGGACAGCAGGCACTCGCTCGTTCCCCGCGCCGCGACCGGCCGCCCGCCGATCACCCAGCCGAACCCACCCGAGGGGATCAGCATCAGGTTGACGTCCGTTCCCAGCCGGAACTGCAGTGGCTCCGGCACGCCGTCGTCCGCCGGCTCGCCGAACGCCTCGAGCCCCAGGCCGTCCCGGTAGAAGGTGTGTGCGGTACGCCGGTCGGCGGTGGGCAACGCGATGATCATCGAGTTCTCCTCTCGGTTCGCCGGACCGACGAACGGGCACACCGGGAATCGACACTCACGCGCCGAACAGCCAGTGGTCCGTTCGGCCGGGGTCCCTCACCGCTGAGGCGATCTCCGCCGCCGGGACCGAGTCGCTGGATTCGGCCATGTGGAGTACGGCCGTTGCCAGGGCGGCTATCTCCTGTTCGAAGCCGTCGCCGGTTTCGACGTGGTGGAGGAACTCGGTGCGGTCGACCGTGCCGTCGGCGTTCGTGTCGGCGCTGGCCGCTATCGCCTGCCAGAGGCTGGCGTAACCGGCGCGCACCGCCCTGGCCGCCGGGGAACCCGGTGCCGCGCCGCAGGCCTGCACCAGGCGCAACGCGAACACCGCGAAGTCGTCGCCGGTCAGGTGGCCGTCCTGGTCGGCGTCGAACCAGTCGAAGCCGGTGCGGGCGCGGCTGAGGCGGGTGCCCCAGGTGACGATCTTGTCGAGCCCGGTGGACAGCAGGTCCACGTGGTTGGCGCCGTCGTGGCGGTCGAAGATCACGTCCGCGCCGGCGTACCGCAGGTCCGTCACATACGACGCGACCACCTCCGCCGGGACGATGTCATCCGCCGTGCCCGCGGTGACGTACAGGGGCCGGTCCATCCTGGTCACCGGCACCCGGCACGCCTCCAGGACCGGCGCGACGCCCGGGCGGTGGTGTACGTCGGTGAACCCCACGTCGTCGTTGCGGAGTCCGCGCGTGGCCCGGTACAGCTCGACGAGCGTCGCGTTCGTGGCCACGTCCACCAGGTCGCGGCCGATGTCGGTGAGGAAGGCGCGGGCGCCGAGGTTCCGCACCCCCGCCAGCAGGAACGGCAGCAGCAGCGACACCGGCCGGTCGCCCGCCGTGGTCAGGAAACGCACGAGTCGCGGCAGGTGCACGGGCGGCGCCAGCGCGACGGTGCCGCGGAAGTCGAGCTCCGGCGCGTAGCGGGTGGCCAGCAGCGCCGTGAACAGCGCGGCGTGCCCGCCCTGCGAGAACCCGACGGCGAGCCAGGTCCGGCCGACGCGGTCGTGCAGGTCGCGGGCCGCGCGGACGATGTCGATGACGTCGTCCGCGACGGCCTCGCCGTGGAAGTAGGGATGCGGGCCCGGGGTTGCCAGACCCTCGTAGTCGGTGGCGGCCACGGCAAAGCCCGCGGCCAGCCACCGGCCCACGTGTTCGCGCTCGGCGCGGGTCAGACCGGCCCGGGACGGGGCACAGTGGTCCGCGAGGCCGGCGGTGCCGTGTGCGTAGCTCACCACCGGCCATCCGCTCGGCGGGGCGGATCCCACGGGCACGAACACCGACCCGCTGACCGCGCGCAGGGTGCCGTCGTAGCCGACGCCCCGGTACACGACCCGGGTCCCGTCGGCGGCGTGCGCGGGCCACAACTCCTCGGGCAGTGGGTGTCGCTCGAGCACGTCGCCGGTCCGCACAGTTGTCGAACGTAACTCTCGGCGGGCACGGAAAGTGCTCATGTCACCCCGCTGAGCAGCGACATCACCCCGATGCCGCAACGGGTTCTAGCGGCGGTAGCTCCAGCGACGGCCGCTGCGCACCGGCATTCTGGTGCCGATCCCGGCGGCGTGCAGGGCCAGGCACAGCAGGCCGGCGGTGACGAACGCACTCGGGCCGACGGCCGGTGCGGCGTCCGCCAGGTCCATGATCAGCGCGATGGCGAAGAAGACCGCGGCGAGTATCGCAACCATGACAGGTCCTTTCCGACGGAGCTTGCGCCCGTTCCGGGTAGAGATCTTCGGCCCTGAGTACCCGCCCGATACCCTTGCCAACCTCGTGTACCCCGTGGATCGGTGAACTTGACAGAGGACAGACCAATTCGCCAGCGTTCGGAAGTGCAGTGGGGTGACCCCGACTTCACCGTCCGCGTCGCCGCCACCGACGACCTGCTCCGCATCCAGCGGGAGAACGTGGCCAACGCGTGGGAGCGGCGCTGGTCCTCCGAGAACGCGCTGCTGCACCAGGTCGAGTCGGTCGCCGGGGTGTTCCTGTGCCCGATGCTGCGCAACGGCGGCCCGGCCGCCGAGCCCGAGTCGTACCGGTGCTGGGCGTGGTTCGTGCTCGGCGCCGAGGACGGCACCCGCGGGGTGACCCTGCTGGACGTCAGCCGCGCGATCTTCGAGACGCTGCCGGAGCTCGAGAGCCCGACCGAGCTGCGCCGCGTCATCAAGGCCACCATGGCGCGGGTGATGCTGGGCTCCCGCTTCGAGAACATGTGGTGATCAGTCCACTGTGGGCTGTCCAGGACACGCGATCCTCATGATTTCCCTTTCCTGACCATCGGTCAGACAATCCGAGATATATATCTGACCGACGGTCAGGCAAGGTTATGCTGAGAACATGCTCAGCACCCGCGCGCAGATCCTCGCCGCCGCTCGCCGCCTGTTCGTCCAGCAGGGCTACCAACACACGTCCATCCGCGAGATCGCCGAACAGCTGGGCATGACCAAGACCGCGGTGCTCTACCACTTCCCCACCAAGGCCGACATCCTCGCCGCGGTCGCCGAGCCGTTCCTCGACGACATGGCCGCGGCGCTGCACGGTGTGACGTCCCGCGAGGAGGTGTTCGCGGGCATCGTCGACGTGTACCTGCGCCACCGCACCCTGCTGCGGGACAACGTGATGCACGACCTCGCGCTGCTGGCCCAGGTCCCGACGGTCAGCCGGTTCCGGGACCTGATGTTCGAGGCCAACCGCGTCGCCGCGGGCCCGAACCCGACGCTGCGGGAGAAGGTGCGCGCGGCGCAGGCCATCGCCGCGCTGAGCGACCCGGTCATCGCCTACGCGGACGAGCCGGCCGACCAGCTGCGCGCGGAGGTCCTGCGTGGCGTCACCCGGCTGTACGCTGACGGGTGATGCGACCGATTCCCCACGCACTCCGCGCCGGCTGCCGCCGCGGGCTCACCGAGCTGCGGCAGACCTACACCACCGCGCTCGACCTGTGGGGCCAGCTGTTCTGGCCGGTCGCCATGCTGGTCGTGCTGTTCTTCATGCGTGGCACGGAGTTCCACGGCGATCCACTCGCGACACTCGTGCTCCCGGGCATGCTGGGCCTGACGATCGTGTTCAACGGGATGCTCGGCACGAGCGGCCACCTGTGCGTCGAACGCGAGGACGGCACCCTGCTGCGTGCCAAGGCGACCCCGTACGGGATGGCGGGCTACCTCACCGGCAAGGTCGTCCTGGTCACCGGCTGGGTGGTCATCGGCGTGCTGATCCTGCTGGTACCAGGGGCATTCCTCGTCGGCCACCTCACGCTCGGCACCGCAGGCGCGTGGCTGACGCTGGCCTGGGTGGTCCTGCTCGGCACGGCCGCGACCCTGCCGTTCGGCGCGGTGCTCGGCTCGGTCATCCCCAACCCGCGCAGCCAGGGCGTGGTCATGCTGCCGCTGTCCGGGCTGATCGCGATCTCCGGCATCTTCTACCCGCTCACCGCGCTGCCGGCGGGGCTGCAGGTCGTCGGCCAGGTGTTCCCGGTGTACTGGCTGGGCCTGGGCGTCCGGTCCGCGCTGCTGCCCGACGAGGCCGCGGCGGTCGAGGTGTCCGGGTCATGGCGGCACCTGGAAACCGTTGGGGTGCTGGGTGCCTGGGCGGTCGTGGGGCTGCTGGCGGCCCTGGTGGTCCTGCCCCGCATGGCCCGCGGCGAGTCCGGCTCCGCGGTGGCCGCCCGGCGCGAGAAGGCGCTGCGCCGCCTGACCTAGACCGTGACGGTGTGGCGGGCGGCACGCAGCGCCGGGACCGCCACCAGCAGCGCGAGCCCGCAACCCGCGCCCGCGACCAGGAACGCGCCGCGTGGCCCGAGCGTGCCGATCAGCGGCCCCGCGATCACGTACGCGACCGCGGAACCCAGCTGTGCCGCCGTTGCGACCGCGCCGAAGACGCGGCCGAGCAGGTGCCGGGGCGTGATCCGCTGCACGAGCGTGTCCGCGGCGACGTTCTCGGCGCCGTTGCCCATGCCGGCGACGAACTGCGCGGCGGCGACGGCGAGGAGCGTCGGCAGCAGCGCGGTGGCGACGGTGCCTGTCGCGCTGAGTGCCAGTCCGCCGATCAGCAGGGCCACGGCCGACCGCCGGCCGATGGTCAGCAGGCCGGACGCGGCCAGCATGCCGACGCCGAAGGCCGCCTGCGCGAAGCCGAACTCCGCCGCCGAGCCGTGCAGGTCGCCGGCTACCAGGAACACCAGCGCGACGTTGTCGACGGCCGCGAACGACACCAGGACGAACAGCGAAAGCACCAGTGCCCGCGGGCCCGGGGTGGTGAGGACGAACCGCAGTCCCCGCACGGTTTCCGCCCACAGTCCACTGTGGTCACCGGCGGGTTTCAACGCCGGCAGCCGGGTCAGGACCAGCGCCGAGACGAGGAAGGTCACGGCGTTGGCGGCGAACGCGACCCGCGCACCGCCGAACTCCACCGCCAGGCCGCCGATCGTGGGCCCGACGGCGACCTGGATGTTGAAGGCCGTGCTGAGCAGGGCGTTGGCCCGGCCGAGATCCTCCTCCCTGACGAGCGAGGGCACCGCGCCGAGGCCGGCGGGCACGAAGGCGGTCGCGAAGCCGCCGGAGACGAGCACGAGCGCGAGGAGCACCGGCAGCGGGGGCAGGAAGACGGCGAGCACGGCGAAGACCGCGGCCTGGCCGGTCTCGCACACGGCCATGAGCCGCCGCTGGTCGAACCGGTCCGCGAGCGCGCCGGCGACCGGCCCGAGGAAGCGCGGCAGGGCGATGGCGAGCAGCACGAGACTGACCGCGGTGGCGCCGTGCGTGGCCGCGTACAGGACGAGCGCGGTCCGCCCGATCCCGTTCCCGGCGAACGAGACCGCACGCGACCACCAGAGCACCCGAAAAGCCATGCGCACAGGTTGCTTCCCGCGCCGGCCGGCACACATCATTTCGGTTGAGCCCGAAATGGAGGACCGTGTGCCGATCACGTTCCGGATCACCGACCCGGCGTCGTGCCGCTGGGCGATCTCCCCGCTGCGGGAGACGCTGAACGCGGTCCGGTTGCTGGTGCAGCCGCACCGCCAGGGCTACCACCAGCCGTGGCTGCATGCCGTGGCGCCGGCGCTCGACGAGTTGGACCTGACACCGTTGCTGCAGGTCATGCCGCGTGGCGGGTACAACCCGGACTTCCTCATCCCGGCCCCGCCCGGCCCGACCGCCCGCTTCGCCGACGAGCTGGACCTGGTCCGCCGGACGCCGTACGGCCAGGTGCGCGCGGAGCTGTCGAGATGCCTGCACGGGCAGCACGGGCGGGTGTTGCCGCCGCCGGCGCAGGCGCTGGTGGACCACCCGGTGCGGGCGCGGAACCTGCTGGCGGACACCCTGGCCGCGTGCTGGGCGAGGCTGATCGAGCCGTGGTGGCCGCGGATCCGCGACGTGCTGGCGGGTGACATCGGGTACCGGACCCGGCTGCTGGCCGACGGCGGGCTGGCGGCGGTGCTGGCCGACCTGCACCCGAAGATCCGCTGGCGGCACCCCAGCCTGGTGGTCGACCTGCCGACCGACGGTTTCCGGGACGTCGAGGAGGGCCTGGTCCTGATGCCGAGCTCGTTCGAGTGGCCCAACGTCGGGGTGATCTTCGACAGTCCCTGGCTCCCGACCATCGACTACCCCGCGCGGGGCATCGCCGCCCTGTGGGAGCCGCGTTCCGACCCACCCGCGGCACTGGCGCGGTTGCTGGGTGAGACCCGTGCGATCCTGTTGGCCGCACTGACCGAGCCGACGTCCACCACGGCGTTGGCCCGCAGCTGCACCCTCCCGAACAGCACGGTGAGCGAGCACCTGACGGTACTGCGGGACGCCGGCCTGATCACCACCCACCGCACCGGCCGCTACCTGCGGCACACGAGAACCCCGCTGGGGACCCAGCTGGCCGCCGGAACCGGGCGGTAACCTGGCACTGTGTTCGCGCTGGCACTCGTTGCGGGGTATGGGAAAGCGTGCCTAGCCTGGTGGCATGCCGGCCGACCGCACGAAGCGGATCCTCGCGGAAGCGAAGTACCTGTCACTGTCCACTGTGTCCGTTGAGGGGCTACCGTGGTCGGCGGTGCTGCAGTACGCCTGGCTTCCCTCCCCGCTGCGGTTCCTGTTCGGCTCGGCGACGCAGTCCAGGCACAGCAGGCACATCGCCGAACGCCCGGCGGTGAGCGGTTCGCTCTTCGTCACCGGCGACGGTGCGCTGACCGAGGTCGACGGCGCGCAGTTCACCGGCACCTGCCGGGAGCTGACCCCCGACGAGGTCCGCGAACACCACGCCACGTTCTACGACGCGCTCCTCCCGGACGAGGCGAGCCGAGCGGAGTACACGCTTCCGGTCGAGGCCCTGTTGCCGCCGGCGGACCACCGGATCTACCAGATCACCGTGGACCGCCTCTGGCTGATCGACACGAGCACGTGGATCGAGGACCGCATCGACCGCCGCGTCGAGGTCCCACTCCCCTGACCCGCCACGCCGGCGCCACGCCCCGCCGGGCCGGCGCCGACCCCCGCCACGCCGGTGCCTGGCGCCGCCGTGCCCTGAAAGGCGCGTTCGAGACATGCCCGATGCCCTGAAAGGCGCGTTCAGGGCGTTGAGTCTGGATCCACCGATGGTTTGGGTGCCGCCCCCTGGCTTTGGTGTCCTGAAAGGCGCGTTTGAGACATCGCTGATTTCCTGAAAGGCGCGTTTGGGACGTTCAACGACCTGAACGCGCCTTTCAGGGCATGGCCCATGTCTCGAACGCGCCTTTCAGGACGGCTGCACCCCGGCGGACGGCACATTCGCGGCAGCTCACCCCACGGGTGCGCGCCGGGCGCTGCGCGCCCGGTGCCCGCGCAGCGGGCGTGACCAGGCCGCACCCGCCGCATGGCAAGAACCACAAGCAACCCACCGGTGGCTCCCATTAGGTTGAACGTCCTGAACGCGCCTTTCAGGGCACGGCCGGCGTCCCGAAAGCGCCTTTCAGGGCGCGAGCGTGGACCAGAACGTGGCCTCGTACGCGTTGACCATCCTCGCCGTGCGCAGGGCCACCACCGGATCGTCCCCAATAGACAGTCCGGCGGCGACGATGTCGGCCGCCTCCGTCAGCAGTTCCTCCGGGGTCTCGGCGAAGAACCGGAAGTGGGCGACGTCCGCCTCGGTCAGCCCGTACCGTTCGACCAGCGCGTCCGCCGCACGGGTGTAGTACCCACCCGACTCACCCACGTTCACCAGCAGCGCCAACGGTATCGCCGAGCGCGGGCCGAACATCGCTGTCTGGGCCAGGAAAGCCGGGTACGCCTGGGCGAGCGGCAGCGGCTCGTAGGTGTGCAGCTCCTTCTCCCCCACGCCGACCGCGGCGGCGAAGTCCAGCAGCAGCCGCAGGGCCTCGTCCTCGCCGGCCGCCATGGTCAGGAACAGCGGGTGCGCCGGGAACCGCGACGCCAGCAGCGCGAAGCTCTGCCGATCACTGGACACGAGCCGGAACAACTCCCCCGCCAGCACCCGCAGACGTTCGCGGGGCACGGTGCCAGCCGACAGCGCATCGAGGAAACGGTTCGGCGTACGGGAAAGCGACCGCTGTGCCTGTGCGACCAGCTCCGCGACCTGGGCGTCCATCACTGCCTCCTGATCTTCCGGTGCAGGTTCGGCCTCGTGGACGGCCCGGGCACCGGCTCCGCGATCCACGGCCCCTCGATGGACGCGTCCAGCACGCCCTCCTCCAGCCACGTGTAGCTGTCGCCGAGCACGCGGGCCGCGAGGCCGGCGTCGTGCTCGTCGGTGTTGACCCACAGCTGGTCGCACAGCTCGGCGATCCGCCTGCGGGCCTGCCGGCAGAACGCGTCGGCCAGCTCGGTCGCGGAGTCGCCGAGTGCCTTGGCGTACACGCACGCGGCGGTCATCGCGTACAGCTCCGCCGCGATGTCCACGCACCGGCCGATGAACAGCTGGCGGTCGATGACCCCGTCACCCCACCGCGCCTTGCCGGTGTCGAGCTGCCGCGCCAGCCTGCGGGCCGCGCGGTCGACGAAACGCAGGTGCTGCGCCAGCGATCCGAAGGACGGCACCCGCTCGCCCGCCCACGTCTCGAGGCCCACGATGCTGTTCCGCGCCGCGAGCACGTCGGTGCCGATGAACACCCGCAGCGCCTCGGAGGAGCCGTCGAAGATGCGGCCGATCCGCACGTCCCGCAACAACTGTTCGACCGGCACCCCGCGCTCACCGCGCGCGGCCGCCGACTCCGCCGTCTCGTACCCGCGTCCGCCGCGGATCTGCAGGAGCTCGTCGGCGATCCGCCACGCCTTCTCCGACGCGAACAGCTTCGCCAGCTCGCCCTCCATCCGCGTGTCGAAGCGCCCGTTGTCCGCGTGCCGTCCGGACACCTCGACGACGGCCTCCAGCGCGAACGCGGTCGCCGCGATGAAGGCGATCTTGCTGGCCACCGCCTCGTGCTCGCCGATCGGCCTGCCCCACTGGACCCGGACCCGCGACCACTCCCGGGCGATCTTCAGGCTCCACTTGGCCACCGCGGCGCAGACGGCCGGCATCGACAGCCGTCCGGTGTCCTGCGCGGCCAGCGCCACCTCGAGTCCCTGGCCCTCCGGACCTATCCGGCGGTCGGCCGGCACCGCGACCTCGTGCAGCCGGATCACCCCGTTCTCCAGGCCCCGCAGGCCGAGGAACGCGTTGCGGTGCTCGACCGTGACACCCGGCGCGTCCGCGTCGACCACGAACGCCGACATGCCACCCGGGCCGTCCGCGGTCTCGGGCACCATCGCCATCACCACGAGGAAGTCCGCGAGCACGCCGTTGGTGGTCCAGAGCTTCACTCCACTGAGGACATACCCGTCCTCGGTGGGCGTCGCCGTGGTGCTCATCCGGAACGGGTCGTTGCCGATGTCCGGCTCGGTCAGGATGAACGCCGAGATCTCCCTGACACAGCGGGGAAGCAGCGCCTGCTTCTGCGCGTCGGTGCCGAACAGTCGCAGCGGCTGGACGAGACCGATGGACTGGTGCGCGGCGAGCAGCTCGCCGAGCGAGGAGTGCGTGCTGCTGACGATCATCAGCGCGTGCAGGTAGCAGAGGCCGGGCAGCCCGAGCCCGCCGTACTCACGAGGGATCTTGATGGCGAAGGCGCCGAGGTCGGCCAACCCGTTGACGACCTCGTCCGGGATCCGGTCCTCGCGCTCGATCAGGCGCGCGTCGACCTTCTCCGCGCAGAACGTCCGCAGCCGGGCCAGGAACTCCTCGCTGCCGGCGTCCGGCTCGAACGACGGCAGCGAGTCGATGATGTCGAGCCGGACCCGGCCGAGGAAGAGCTCCGTGCCGAAGCTCGGTTTCGCGCCCACGCATGCCTCCGCGATGTCGGCCGCCCGCGGTGCGGCCCACGAGGTCAGGGTGGGCCGCACCGCGGGCGGGTTTTCCAGCTATGCGTCCACAGCGGACTTCTCGGACTCCGCTTCCTCGGCCGCGGCCGGCGCACCCGTCGGTGGCACGTGCCGCAGGCGGACGGCCGCCAGCACCGCGCCGACGGCGGCGATGACCGCGGCGATCACCGCGCCCAGGTTGAGCCCGCTGGTGAACGCGGCCCGCGCCGGCTCCAGCACCGCGGTGGCCACGTCCGCCGACAGCCCCTGCACCGAGGACACGGCGCCGTCGAGGCTTTCCTTGGCCGAGGCCACGACGTCCGCCGGCAGTCCGGCGGGCAGCTCGATCTCGTTGCGGTAGGCCGCGACGCCGACGCTGCCGATGAGCGCGACACCGAGCGAGAGCCCGAGGTCGTTCGCCGTGGTCGACAGGCCCGAGGCCGCACCGGCCTTCTCCGGCGGCACGGAGCCGACCACCAGGCCGGTGGTGAGCGCCATGGCCGGGTTCACGGCCGGGTAGAGCACGATGAAGCCCGCGATCAGCAGCGGCAGCCCGGCCGTGCTCTCGACCTGCGTGAGCATCAGGTAACCCACCACCTGCACGGCGAGGCCGCCGGCGATGATGTAGCCGGGCCGCACCCGCCGCGCCAGGATCGGCGTGTACATGGACACCCCGACGAGCACCAGGGCGGCCGGCAGGATCGTGAGGCCGGTCTGCAGTGGCGACAGGTCGGCGACCAGCTGCAGGTACTGCGTGAACATCAGGTACACGCCACCCATGGCGAGCGCGGCCAGGATGTACACCGAGAGCGCGCCGGAGACGGTGCGGTTGGCGAACAGCCGCACGTCGAGCAGCGGCGAGGCCGCCCGCAGCTGGCGGAACACGAACCAGAACCCGAACGCGACACCCACGGCGATCGCCCCGAGCGCGACGACGCCGGCGTCGTCCTTGGCGAGGGTCTTGACGCCGTAGATGAGCGGCAGCAGGGTCGCGAGCAGGAGGCCGACGCTGATCAGGTCGAGCTTGCCGGCGTTCTGGTCCTTGTGTTCCGGCAGCACGAACGGCGCCCCGATCGCCACGATCGCCATCAGCGGCACGGAGATCAGGAACGTCGAGCGCCAGGTGAACGCCTCGAGCAGCAACCCGGACAGCAGCGGACCGAGCGCGACCCCGACCGAGATGCTGGCCGCCCACGCGCCGATCGCGATGCCCCGCTGCTTGGGGTTGAGGAACATCGAGAAGATCAACCCGAGGGTCGCCGGCATGACCGCGGCCGCGGCGACGCCGAGCACCGCCCGCCAGAAGATCATCCACCCCGGGTCCCCGGTGTAGGCCGCGACCAACGAGACGACGGCGAACACGGCCGAGCCCGCGGTGAACACCAGCCTGCGCCCGACCCGGTCGCCGAGTGTGCCCATGGCGACGAGGAAACCGGCCATGAGGAAGCCGTAGATGTCGACGATCCACAGCATCTGCGTGCTGCTCGGCCGCAGATCCACGGCGATGTGCGGGATCGCGAGGAACAGGATCGTCAGCATCATGAACAGCAGCAGCGACGGGAGCACTAACAGCCCGAGGCCCAGCCACTCCTTGCGTCCGGCTCGCAACTGCGACGGGTCATTCGTGGTGGACATGGACTGCTTCCCTTCACTAGCTACACAGATATTCCGGAACCTCCATGACAACGCGTGCGCGGCATTGCCGAGTAACTCCCCGGTAACCGGGAAGCGGAGGCGATCGAAGGTGGGGTTGGTGGCCGGGCCGGCAGTGCCCGGCCACCCAGCTCGGGGTGCGCCCGCCCTGAAAGGCGCGTTCAGGACGCTGGCCGTGCCATGAAAGGCGCTTTCAGGACGCTGGCCGTGCCATGAAAGGCGCTTTCAGGACGCTCAACGCCCCCAACGCGCCTTTCAGGGCACTGGCCATGTCTCGAACGCGCCTTTCAGGACACCGGCCACGTCTCGAACGCGCCTTTCAGGACACCGGCCACGTCTCGAACGCGCCTTTCAGGACACCGGCCACGTCTCGAACGCGCCTTTCAGGACACCGGCCACGTCTCGAACGCGCCTTTCAGGGCAGCGGCCATGTCTCGAACGCGCCTTTCAGGGCAGCGGCGCGGGTGGTCAGGCCGCCTGGGCGGCCTTGTGGCGTAGCAGCACGGGAAGCGCGGCGACGTCGTTGGCCATGAAGGAGCGCAGTGGGGGCACGTCCTCCGGCGCCACCGCGAGCGCCAGGTCCGGGTACCGCTCGAACAACGCCGGCACCGCCACCGCGGCCTCGAGGCGGGCGAGCCGTGCGCCCGGGCAGAAGTGCGGCCCGGCACCGAACGCGATGTGCTCCTTGTTCTCCCGGTTGATGTCGAACACCAGCGGGTCCGGGAAGACGTTGGGATCCCGGCCGTGCGCGAGGTAGCTGATCATGATCGCGTCGTACTTCCGGATCACGACGCCCTCGCCGAGGTCGATGTCCTCCTTGGCCCACCGCATCGGCAGGTGGCCGACCGGGCACTGCAGCCGCAGGGACTCCTCGACCGCGTCCGGCCAGCGGGTCGGGTCGTCCAGCACGATGCGCAGCTGCGAAGGGTTGGCGAGCAGCTCGCGGACCGTGTGGTCGATGAGCGACACCGTGGTCTGGCTGCCGCCGCCGATCAGCAGGATCAGCATGTCGACCAGCTCCTGCTCCGACAGCGGCTCCTCACCGTCGACGCGGGCCGCGATCAGGTACGACGTCAGGTCGTCACCCGGCTCGCGGCGCTTGCCCTCGATGAGGGTCCGCATCGCGATGCCGATGTCGACGAACACCCTGGCCGACTCCTCCTCCGGCACGTTGTCGGTGTTCAGCACGATGCGCAGGATCCGCAACACCTCGGCACGCAGGTCCTCCGGCACCCCGAACAGGTCGCAGATCATCCTGGTCGGCAGCTGCTGGGAGAACCGCACGTGCAGGTCCAGGGGCTCGTCCCCCGGCGCGGAGGCCAGGTCGTCCAGCAGCTTCTCGGCGATGGCCTGCAGGTGCGGCCGCATCGCGTCGATCCGCTTGGGGGTCAGTGCCGGCGCGATCAGCTTGCGCAGCCGCTGGTGTTCGCGACCCTCCGCGGTGGACATCGACTCGACGTCCACCCACGGCGACAGCCACGGCACCTCGCCCGGCTCGTACATCGGCACGTTGTTCCTGAGGTTGCGGGAGACGCCGGGGTGGGTCAGCAGCTTGCGCACCACGTCGCCGCGGGTGACGGACCAGACGACCACACCGTCGGGCAACTCGACCGCCACCGCCGGGCCGGACTCGCGGAACCGGTCCAACTGGGCGTACATGCACTGGCCGCCGCCGCTGTCGATCGTCTCGCTCGGGGCGGTGGAGAAGGGGATCATGTCGGTACTCCGGGAGATCAGGCCGGCACGGCCGTGATGATGGACAGCGGACCGGCCGCGTTGCGGGACACGGCCTCCACCTCGAAGCCGGTCTCGGCGAGCAGGGTGCGGAACTCGCTCTCGGTCCGCTCCCGGCCGCCCGCGGTCACGAGCATGTTGGCGTCGGTCAGGAACATGACCGGCTCGTCGGTCGTCGCCGTGTCGGTCAGGACCGAGCCGACGATCATGAGCCGGGCCTCGGCGGGCATGTACGCGCGGACCGTCCTCAGTAGACGAGCGGCCGGCTCGTTGTCCCAGTCCTGGAAGACGCTCTTGATGATGTACAGGTCCCCGCCCGCCGGCACGGACGAGAAGAAGTCGCCCGCCACGACCTCGCAGCGGTCGGTCAGCCCGGCCTCGGCGAGCACGCCGGGTGCCTCGGCCACTCCGCTGGCGCTGTCGAAGCAGACACCGGTCAGGTGCGGGTGCGTGGTCAGGATCGCCCGCAGCAGCGTGCCGTCGCCACCGCCGATGTCCACCACGGTCTTGACGTCGGTGAAGTCGATGCCGGCGGCGACCTGCGCGGCCGAGGCGCGCGACTCCTGGCTCATGGCGTAGTTGAACAGCGCCGACAGCTCCGGCTGCTCGGACAGGTACACGTAGGCGTTCTTGCCGTACACCTGGTCGAACGCGCACTCACCGGTCCTGATCGAGTGCCCGGCCTGCTGCCACGACGCGAACAGCGACGGGTCGGTGAAGAACAGGGTGAAGGCGTGCAGCGAGTTCTCCGAGTCGGCGCGCAGCTGGTCGCCGACCGCGGTCAGCCCGAAGCGGCCGGGCTCCGGCTCGGTCGTGATGCCCACCGCGGCGAGCATGCGCAGCAGCCGGTGCAGCGACGGCGCGTGCGACCCGGTCGCCTCCGCCAGCGCGGTGCTGGTGTCCACGCCGTCGTGGATGAGGTCGGCGATCTTCAGCTCGGCCGCGAGCCGCAACGCCTGCGAGGCCATGTACCCGCCGATCACCTCGATCAGCGCGGCGCGGTTGCGGATCTTCTCGGCCTGGTTGGGCAGGGTGCTCGTCATCGGAAGCCTTTCCTTACTGTGTCACTTGTTCAGCCGGTGTCGGATCCACACGTTGGGTTCGATGTAGACGGCGCGGTCGTGCGCCAGGCTGACCTCGACCGGGGTCAGCGCGCCGGGTACCGCCACGGGCCCGTCGGTGTCGAACGGCAGTCCCGTCCACTCGCGCCACTGCGCGAGGCTGCCGGCGATCGCCATGGAGGCGGGGCAGATCTTGATGATCTCGCCGCCCGCGCGGACGTGCACGCGCAGCCAGGCGTCCGCCGGCAGCCCGTCCGGCCGCCGCCGCGCGGCGTACTCGGCGATCGGCACCTCGGGCTCGATGTGCTTGTTGCTCGGCCGGACCGGCGCCATCACGTCGGTGTGCCCGCGCCGCCGCGCGTTGTCGTTGAGCGCGGCGAGCGCGCGGGTGGACAGGTTCCTCGCCTGCAGTCCCGGCACGATCGCGATCTCCAGCGCGCACACGGCGGTGAGCTCGCGACCGGCGTAGGTGTCGGCCATGCTCTGGCGCAGCACCTCGTCCCAACCAGTGTCCGGCAACGAGTCCAGGTCACCGTCCCAGTGGAACGGCACGCTGGCCGCCCGGGCGATCACCCGCTGGTCGTCGTCCAGGACCACGAGCTGGTACTCGGCGTGCCGCTCGAACGCCCAGTTGACGAGCAACGGCTCGGCCCGGACGTAGGCCGGCCAGGTCGCTTCCATGGTCAGCATGGCGTTCGCCAGATCAGGCCGCTCGGCGAGGCTGACCACGCGCAGGTTCGTCGCTACGGACACGATGACTCCTTCTGCGAGCGGGTGCACAGGCAGTGTCACCTGGCGTTCTTGTGCCAGACCCGCACTACGCTTGCTCGGTCCGCCAGTGCGTATCGTGCATCACGCCGCCAACCCCTCGACGGGCACCGGTTCGGCCAGCCGGCGGGCCGGCAGCGCGCCGGCCGGCAGCGGGTGCCCGCCACTGCCGTGCCGCGCGATCAGCTCCAGGTACTCGGCCCTCGGCACCGGCACGGCGCCGATGAGCTTCGCGTGGTCGCCGGCGTGCTGGACGTCGACGGCGACACCGCCCGCCTCGGCGACCCGGCGGACCAGGCACGCCACCGCGACCTTCGCCGCGCCGCTGCGGAGCATGAACTGCGAGTCGGCGCTGAACACGCCGCCGATCCGCACGCCGAACGTCCCGCCGATCAGCTCGTCGCCGTCCCACACCTCGACGCTGTGCGCGTGCCCGGCGGCGTGCAGCCGCGACAGTGCCGCCACGAGCGGTTCGGTCAGCCACTGCGGCGAGCGGCCGGCGCGGCAGTGCTCGACGACCCGGTCGAAGCACGCGTTGAGCGTGGTGGTCCAGTCCACCTTGCGCAGCTGCTGGCGCAGGCTGCGCTGCACCCGCGCCTGGCGCACGAGGATCACCGGGCGCGGGTCCGGCGAACACCAGGCGACGCCGTACGGGTCGGCGCCGAACGCCGGCACCAGGCCCTCGTAGGACAGCTCGCTGAGGATCTTCTGTTCCTCGGTGTCCGCGGGGAACGGGTACAGCCCGTGCCGGTAGGCACCGAGCAGCACCTCCGGCGACAGGTCGTCGCGGAAGGCCACCGGGCCCTCGCCGGGCGCGTTCGCCAGGTCCAGGTCGTCCCAGGACATCATGCCGCCTTCAGGAAGTCGATGCCGGTCAGGTACGCGATGTAGCGGTCGAGCATCTCGGCGTCGACCGGTGGGATCTCGATCCCGCTGCCCCGCAACGCGTTCACCACGTTCGTGCGGGAGAACACCGGGAACGTGTCCTCCAGGTACATCTCCGCGACGCTCATCTCGCCCGTCGCGCAGCGGTCGATGAACAGCGGCGCGAACGGGGTCATCGGGTGGTCGGGCTGCTCGATCGCGACCCGCACCATCTCGTCGATCCAGTCGGTCCACGAGACCTCGCGGATCTGGTGGCCGTGCGCGCGCAGCCGGTCCACGAGCACCGAGATGTTGACCTTGCCCGGGTTCGTGAGGTGGTAGACCTCGCCGCGGGGCAGGGAGGTCGCGGCGATGTGCGCGACCGCGGCGGCGAACACGTCGACCGGCGTGTAGTCCAGCGGCAGCTCGGCGACCGGCGCCATACCCGTGTCCACCACGAACTTCTTCATCGCGCACATCTCGGTCGCGAGGTTCCACGCGCCCTGGACGCGGTCGCCGGAGATGTCCGCCGCGCGGTAGATCGCCACCGGCAGGCCCTGCTCGGCCGCCTTCAGCAGCAGCGCCTCGGCCACCCACTTGCTCTCCACGTAGCCGACCGAGAGGTGGTCGGCGTGTGCGAGCGGGGTGTCCTCGTCGACGTGCCGGACGCCGGCCGTGCCGAACCCGGCGAGCACGGCCATCGTGGACGTGTAGTGCACCGGGATGTTCCGGTACCGCGCCGCCAGCCGGATGATCTCCCGGGTGCCTTCCACGTTCGCGGGACGCATGTGCGAGTACGGGTAGATGAAGTTCACCAGCCCGCCCGGGTGGTGGATCACGTCGACCGTCGCGGCGAGCCGGTCGAAGTCCGCTTCGGACAGTCCGAGGCTCGGCTTGGCCAGGTCACCGGGCAGGGCGACGATCCGGTCGCCGTACTCGCCGAGGTCGTCGTCGAAGTACTGCACGGCGGCGGCCCGCAGCCGGGACAGCACCGTCTCGGCGTCCGCGGCCCGGACCAGGCAGTGGACCGTGGCGTCCGTCGTGGACAGCAGCTCACGCAGCAGGTAGACGCCGAGGAAGCCGGTGGCGCCGGTGAGCAGGATGTGCTGGGGGTCCGCCCAGGCCGACTGGTCCCGCACGGCGCCGTTGATCTCCACGCCCAGCTCGCACTCGGCCGCGAAGTCCACGCGGGCCCGGGTGTCGTCGCCGGCGAGCGTGCCGGCCCGCGCCTCCCGCACGGCCTGGGCGAAGCTGGCGAGCGTCGCGTCCTGGAGCAGCAGGCGGATCAGCGGCCGCACCTGGGTGATCATGACGCCGAGCGAGCCACGCACCTTGGCCATCAGCTCGGCCGCGAGGATCGAGTTCCCGCCCTTGTCGAAGAAGTTGTCGGCGGGTTGGATCCGGTCCACCTTGAGCACCTGCCGCCAGATCCGCGCGACGGCCCGCTCGAACAGGTCGACCGGCGCACCGACCGCCGCGTCCGAAGTGGACCTCGTGGCCGGCGCGGGCAGTGCGTCCAGGTCGACCTTCCCGTTGACCTTCAGCGGCAGCTCGGGCAGCACGACGAACGACGACGGCACCATGTAGTCGGGCAGGTAGCGGCCGGCGTACTCACGCAGCTCCCGGGCGTCGAGCTCCGGCCCGGTGTAGTACGCCGCGAGCCGGCGCTGGCCGTTCTGCTCGTAGGCGTTCACGACCACGTTGGCGATGCCCGGGTGCCCGGCGAGCACGGCCTCGATCTCACCCGGCTCCACCCGGAACCCGCGGATCTTGAGCTGGCGGTCGATCCGGCCGAGCACCTCGAGGTTGCCCTCCGCCGTCCACGTGCCGAGGTCGCCGGTCCGGTACCGCCGGGCGCCGGGCTCGCAGGAGTACGGGTCGAGCTGGAACCGGCCGCGGCCGTCCTCGCTGAGGTAGCCGCGGGCCACGCCACGCCCGCCGATGTAGATCTCGCCGCGCTCCCCGGGACCGACCGGCACGCCGTGCTCGTCGAGCACGTGGATGACGGTCCCGGGGAGCGGGCGGCCGACCGGGGCCGCGCCACGGGCGGGCAGCACGTCCCCGGTCAGGTCCATGACGCACGAGGTGATCGTGGTCTCGGTGAGGCCGTACGCGTTGACCAGCCGCACGTCGGGCATCAGCTCGAGCGCGGTCCGGCAGTCCTCGGCGTTCACGGCCTCGCCACCGACGATCACGAGCCGCACCGGCAGCTCCCCGGCGCCGCCGGCCACCGAGGAGAGGAACTGCCGCCAGTACGCCGGGGTGAGGTCCATGACCGTGACCTCGTGCGCACGTAACCGGTCCGCCAGCTCGCTCGGCGCCCACGCGTGGTCCGGCAGCACGAGCGTGGCGCCACCCAGCAACGCGACGGTGATCTGCTCGATGGAGGTGTCGAAGGACAGCGACGCGAACTGCAGGACCCGGTCGTCCGGCGTGATGCCGTACCGTCCGACGAGCTCACCGACCAGGTAGGACAGCGAGTGGTGCTCCACGAGTACGCCTTTCGGCGTGCCCGTGGAGCCGGACGTGTAGATGACGTAGGCCGGGTCCTCTCCGGACACCCGCGTCCGCGGCGCGGTCGCCGGGAACCCGGCACCGGCCGCGGCGGTGACCGCGCTGACCGGAAGGCCGGCGAACCGCGGCAGGTCGCGGTCGTGCGTGATCACGGTCGCGCAGCCGGTCTCCTTGACGAACGTCGCGATCCGGCTGTCCGGCGCGGTCGGCTCGACGGGAAGGTAGACGGCGCCGGCCTTCCAGATACCGAGCAGGCTGACGATCGTGTCGATCGACCGTTCCAGATGGACGATCACGACGGAGTCCTGTCCGACTCCCTGGCTGTTCAGGTAGTTGGCGAGCCCGTTCGCCCGGCGCTCCAGCTCGGCGTAGCTGATCCGCGCGTCCCCGTGCACCACCGCGGTGCGGTCGGGCGCGGCCGCGGCACGGGCGGTGAACAGTTCGTGGACACGCTGCTGCCTACGGATCTTCATAGGGAGCCCCTCGGCGGCTTGGTTCGATGATTTCGACTGACACCAAGGTAACTTTTTCCGGCTGTTCTCCTCGACTACCAAAGTGAGCGGCGCGGCCGTGCGGGTTCCCTACTCAAGTTAGTAGTGCACGTGTCCGGTATGAATTCGTCACTTGAGCCGGTATGGAACGTCACTCACGCGGCCGTGGAATTTGGCACGTGCCGCACGAGTTCGGCGCGGGAGGAGATCCCGAGCTTCCGGAACAACACCCGCAGGTGGTAGTTGACCGTGTGGGGGGAGAGCCGCACCCGCGTCGCGATCTGCCGGTTGGTCATACCTTCGGCGACCAGGCGGGCGATCGCCTGCTCGACACCGCTGAACGAGGCCCACTGGCTCTGGGGTTCGGCGCCGTCACCGTCCAGGCAGGACCGGGCCTGAGCAGCGGCCGTCGCCAGCGTGGGGAAGCCGGGGTTGCCGGCGGCCAACTGCTCCGCCTCACGCACGACCGTCCGAGCCAACTCGCCGTCCCCGGCGGCCAGCGCCGTACCGACCAGCCAGGCCGCCGCGTCCGGCTCCCCGACGAGGAGCTGCGCCCGCCCGCCCAGCTCGACCGCCCGCCGCGCCCCCTGCTGCCGCGCGGTGAGCTGTGCCCGCACCCAGAGGTACACAGTGGACGGAAAGCAGTCGGCCCCGGACAACACGGCCTCACAGTCGGACAGCATAAGGGCGGCGGTGTCAAGATCGTCCGCCCGCAGGGCGACCGCCGCCTGGACCGCGAGCCCGTGCGGCACGAGCAACGGACTGCCAGCCTTCCGCGCGGCGGCGACCCCGGCCTTGGCATGCGTGGCGGCCGCGACGAACTCCCCCGCCGCGAGCAACAGTTGCGACTCGACGATCACCCGGTTGCCCTCGTAGGAGGCGAGCCCACAGGCGCTGAGTTCCGTGCGGGTGTCCCGCATCAGCTCGTTGGCCTCGTCGAGCCGACGCAGCAACCCGAGCTTCTCGATCAACCCGAGCCGCTGCCACAACCACCAGTGCGGCGCGGCCCCACCCCCGATCCGCGCCCGGTGCCGAGCCATCCGCAGGGAGTCGGCCAACCTCCCCTTCTCCCACAGGACGTTCGACAACACAAAAGCGGCAGCCATCGCCCCGGTCCCCGACGCGGTAGCGAGAATCTCCTCGGCGGCGGCTTCGGCGGCCGGATCCCCGGACAAGGCCATGGCCACGATCCGGGTCGCGGCGGCTTCGTCAGCAAGCCGAACATCCTGCGCGGCAAGCACCCGCTCGGCGGCGGCGCGGGCGGTCGTGCTCTGCCCTTTGAGCAGCAACAGGTTGGCGAGGAGGGCGTGCAGGTCGTCGGCGAGCCGAGCGGCACCGGGCCGTGCGAGGGCGGCACGCACGAGCGCGATGGCCCGGGAGAGCTCGTCAGCCGGCGTCTCCGGCCGAGCCGGCGTTCTGGTGGCGCGGACGTGGTCGACGTCCAGCCGCAGGGCATTCCGCACCGGCGGCGGCAAGGCGTCCAACACCACGGACCACACCAACTCGGTACGGAACACGAGGCAGTCCCCGGCCCACTCGAGGATGCCGCCGGCCAGCAACGCGTCGAGCGAGGGCAGCAACTCGACAACACTGCGCCGCATCATCGAGGCCAACTCGGACAGCTCGAACCGCCGCCCGAGCACAGCAGCGACACGAAGCAACTGCCACGATTCCTCGGACAGCCCGCTCCGTATCAGCTCCCTGTCCACGAACATATGGTGCAATCGGACAGACACACCGACAAGCACACTTACCACCGCATAGCCCGGCCGGTTACCAGGTATTGGAGTGGCGGCCAAGAGGATTTCGGGTACGGCTGGCCAGGAAAGGTGGGGATGTGGCGGCGTCGGTGAGGTCCGCTGCCGGCGGGCGTGAGCCACGCGCAAGGTGCCCGACCAGCCACCCCGCCAACCGCACAGTGGCGTTCTTGCGCGTGAGGTTCGGTGGTGGCGGGCGTGAGCCACGCGGAAGTGCTCGGCCGGGCACCCTCGCCAAAGCCACGCCGGCGTTTCCTGCGCGAGAGGTCAGCTGCCGGCGAGCGTGAGCCACGCGGAAGGTGCCCAGCCGGGCACCCGTGCCAAAAGCCACGCCGGCGTTTGTCTTGCGCGTGAGGTTCGGTGGTGGCGGGGGCAGGGCAGGCAGGCGCCAGCCTGCCCCCGAAGGCGGCCTGCCAGGGCGGTGGAGGCTCACGGGTCAAGGGTGACGGCCGCCATGCCGTCATCGGGCGAAGCCCGACGCCGAAGGCGCCCTTGACGCGTGAGTGCACCGCCCGCACAATCGCCGCCGCCACCGAACAACCCACGGCGCCACCACAACACCGGGCCACGCCAACACCGAGTCCCGCAACACCGGGCCCGCAACACCGGGCCCGCAACACCGAGTCCCGCCAACAGCCACAACCTCACACCAACCCCGGACGGCCACAACCACGAGGTCAAAGGGCACGAGCGTGGCCTCCGGCCCCCGATTCAATTGTCCCACGAGCCACCGACAATTCCGGTCCAGCACACCACACGCCAGACGAACACAACCCAGCCAGCCCCAGACGGCCACAACCACATTGTGGCCGGTCCAGCACGACCGTGCCCGCACGGAGGTTTGGCGTCGAGGCTTACCCCCCGATTACCCACCCTTGTTTGAATCTGATCACAGATAGACCAACCCGGTGTTCGAGGGAGTCGGAGATGATCGAGGGACGCGTCCGTCAAGTGATCGCGTCGGTGTTCTCGCTGTCACCGGACGAGCTGCCGGCCCGGATGGAGCCGGACACCGTGCCCGGCTGGAGCTCCCTGCGCCAAGTCCAACTCATGCTGGCCCTGCAGAAGGAGTTCGGCGTAGCAGTGGACCCGAGCATGATCCCCGAGCTGGTCACCGAACAAGCCATCATCTCGTACGTCCGGGAAGTGGCGACATGACCCGCACCATCCACGGCATCCTCACCCGCCACGCGCGGGAACGCCCGAACCACCCCGCGATCATCTGCGGCCCCCACCGCCTCACCTACGGCGAGCTGAACCAGCAGAGCACCAGCACCGCCAACGCCATGCACCGCTCCGGCGTGGAGGCTGGCGACCGAGTCGCCTACCTGGGCAAGGAATCCGAGCAGTACTACGACATCCTCTTCGCCTGCGCCAAGTCCGGCGCCGTCCTCACCCCGATCAACTGGCGGTTCAAACCGGCCGAGATCCACCACATCCTGCACGACTCCGGCGCGACCCTCCTCTTCGCCGACGACGAGTTCCTCACCCTCGCGGCAAAACTGAAGGCCGACCTGCCACGCCTACGCGCGATAGTCCCGATCAGCGCGGTCAACGAGTGGCGTTGCGTCGACAGCACCCCGCTGAACCCCACCTTCGACGAGGAACACCCGATCGCGCAGGTCTACACCAGCGGCACCACCGGCCGTCCGAAGGGCGCCGTCCTCCCCCACCGCAGCTTCTTCGCCATCCGCACGGCCCTGGCCGACGCCGGCCTGGACTGGATCGACTGGCGGCCGGACGACGTGAGCCTCATCGGCATCCCCGGCTTCCACATCGGCGGCCTGTGGTGGGCCATCCAGGGCTTCGCCGCGGGCATCACGATGGTCTCGGTGCCGGAGTTCAAGGGCCACAAGGTGGTGCGGCTCGTCCGCGACCTCGGCATCACGACCGCGTGTGTGGTCCCGGCGCAGCTGCAGATGATGCTGGCACCACCGCGCCCGCGGCGGGAGGACTTCACCTCGCTGCGCAAGGTGGTCTACGGCGGCGCACCGATCTCCGAGGCGCTGCTGGTCCGCAGCATCGAGAACTTCGACTGCGAGTTCGCGCAGATCTACGGCCTCACCGAGTGCGGGAACACCGCCGTGTGCCTGCCGCCGGAGGAGCACGTCGTCGGCAGCCGCCGCATGCAGGCCGCCGGGCGGCCCTACCCCGGCGTCGAGCTGAGGATCCTGGACGAGCACGGCGATCCGCTCCCGTCCGGCGTCGTCGGCGAGGTGTGGTTGCGCAGCCCGGCCGCCATGCTGGAGTACTGGGGCCTCCCCGAGGCCACCCGGCGGACCATAGTGGACGGTTGGGTGCGCACCGGCGACGCCGGGTACGTCGACGCGGACGGGTACCTGTTCATCCGCGACCGCGTCAAGGACACGATCATCGTGGCCGGTGAGAACGTCTACCCGGCGGAGATCGAGAACGCGGTCGCCGCGCACCCCATGGTTCTCGAGGCGGCCGCGGTCGGCGTGCCGAACGAGCACTGGGGCGAGGTCGTGCACTGCTTCGTCGTGCCGCGGCAGGGCGAGACCGTGGCCACCCGCCAGCTCGTCCGGTTCCTGCGTGGCCGGATCGCCGACTTCAAGATCCCGTCCAGCTTCGAGCTCGTCGAGTCACTGCCCCGCAACCCGAGCGGCAAGATCCTGCGCCGTGAGCTACGCGAGCGCTTCTGGGCGCACCTCGACCGGCGAGTCGCGTAGCGAGGGCCGTCCCGTTTCGTCTACCTGCCGCGTAACCACAACCAGAGGAGGCTGGATGCCATGAGCACTAAGGCTGTTCCGGAGTTCATCACGTCGTTCCTGCAGTCGAAGTGCCCCGACGTCGGGCCCATCGGTGTGGACGAGGACCTGGTCCTGACAGGCGTGCTGAACTCGATGCACTTCGTCGAGCTGCTGTACCTGATCGAGGCGGAGCTGAACACCGAGATCTCCCTCGACGAGGTCACCACGGACGACTTCCGCACGATCGCCAACATCCGCGACCGCTTCTTCCCCGAGGCGGCCTGACCAGGCGGGCGTCGCCCGATGTACCTCATACGCTGGCGAGCGACCGGGTCCACTCAGGACCGCACGTAGCTCAGCAGCACCGCGCGGTTGTCGAACGAGCGGGTGTCGGCCAGGGTCAGGTTGAGCCGCTCCCCCACCGGGAAGACACGCTTGCCGCCGCCGAGGACGACCGGGTGGACGACCATCTGGTACTCGTCGATCAGGTCGAGGCGGGCCAGCTCGGCGGCGACCTCGGCCCCGCCGGTGAGCATCATGTCCTTGCCCTCCTCGGCACGCAGTGCGCGCACGGTGCCCTCGATGTCGGCGGTGACCCGGGTGTGCCAGCCCGCCTCGGTGAGGGTCCTGGAGAACACCACCTTCGGCGTCTCCCGCCAGATCGGCGCGAACTTGACGTTGTGCGGGTGGTCCGAGACCTGGTCGGCCGTCGGCCAGTAGCTCGACATCAGGTCCCACACGACCCGCCCGTACAGGAAGACGCCGACCCGCTCGGCCATCACGTCGGAGTACTCGGACAGCTCCGGCGTCAGCTCCGGCCAGTCGAACTCCCCGTTCGGGCCGGCGATGTAGCCGTCGACGGACGTGTGGACCCAGTAGATGACCTTGCGCATTTCCCTGCTCCTTCAGCTCCGGTTGACGTGACCAAGTCGGAGCCGAGGGGCGGCCTTCGACATCGTCCGGCTAAGAGTTTCTGAGCGCGTCCGGCAGGGTGAAACCGTCCTCGCCCGGCGGGAAGTCGTGGACCGCCACGACGGCCGCCGGTGGGACGGGGCCGTACACGTGCGGGAACCAGGCGCCCTTCGGGTCCGGCGGCACCCCGGGCTCCCAGCGCAGCGGCACGTCGAGCCGGGCCGGGTCGATCACCAGCAGCACCAGGTCGGTCCGGCCGGCGAACAGCCGGTTGGCCGGCAGGTGCACGGTGCCGAAGTCGGAGCAGTGCAGGAAGCCCTCGGTCTCGAGCGACGGCGCGCGGTGCGGCTCGCCCGGCCGGTACTCCGCACGCGTGGTGATGTGCAGGATCATGGTCGCGAGGGTAGGGGGAGTGGGTTCGGGCGGGTGTCTGGGGGAATCGCGACCCGAACCCACTCCGTCCGGTCAGCCGCCCTGGGAAGGCGGTTTGGCGCCGCTGGGGGGCACGGCGGTTACGGCGCCTTGGGCAGGGCTGCCCGGAGTCTGGTTGCGCCCGGTCGACTGCTCGTTCGGCCCGGGTCGGGGACCGGTGTCCTTGTCCTTGTCGTCCTTGTCCTTGTGCTCGTCCGTGCCGTGTTCCGCGCCCGGACCGGGCCCCGGTCCGCCCTGCTCGGGCTCCTCGCCGGCGGGCGGGGTCGAGGACCCGGGCGGCGCGGTGGGACCGTCCTTCGTCGCCGTGGAACTGGCCGGCGGGGGCACGGCCGGCGCAGATCCCTCGTTGGTCACCACCGATGTCCCGGTGGTCGGGGTCGTGGCCGGCTCCTGCGACGGCAGGATCGGCAGCACCCCCGCGACCACGACCAGCACGACGACGGTCGACGCGGCCGCGACCCCGATGACCAGGGTCTTCACTGTGAGCACGCGCCCGAGCAGCGGCCGGCGGCGCGGCGCGGCGGTCAGCGCCGGGGCGGCGGCCCGGAACGCGGCCACGGCGGCGTCCTCGCCGGCCAGCTCCTCGGGGTGGCCGGGCACCGCGGCGGCACGCAGCGCGGCATCGAGCGGCTCGTAGATGCTCATCTCACTTCCTAGGCGTACAGACGTCCGCGGGTGTCACACCGGGGGCTTCCAGCCGCTCGGCCAGCGTCCGCAGGCCGCGCCAGGCGGCCATCCGGACGGCGCCCGGCCGCTTGCCCATGACCCTGGCGGCGGCCTTGGCGTCGAGCCCGACGACCACCCGCAGGAGCACGGCCTCGGCCTGGTCCCTCGGCAGGGTGGCGATGAGCGCGATGGTCGCGTTGGTGTTGGCGATGGTGATGGCCTGCTCGGCCGTGTCCTGCGCGTCCGGGAGGTCCACCAGCAGCTCCACCGGCAGCCCGGTGGCTGGTCTTCGCTGGTTGCGGCGGAGGTGGTCGAGCGCGCGGTGCCGGCCGATGGTCAGCGCCCACCCCCGGAACCCGGCGCCCTCGTCGCGGAACGAGCGCATGTCGCGGGCGATCTGCAGCCAGGTCTCCGAGGCGAGGTCCTCGGCGTCCTCGCCGACCAGCCCGCGCAGGTACCGCAGCAGACCGGGCTGTACCTCCCGGTACAGCCGCCGGAACGCCTGCTCGTCGCCGCCGCGGGCCGCTCGCACCGCGGCGGACAGATCAGCCGCCGCCTGATCCGCTGTCAATGGCTACCTCGATGTGAATAGACGCCGCCCCCTCCGTTAGGCGCAGGAGACGCCAAAAGTGTCACACCCGGAGCAGCGCGCGGATCGTCGTCCCGTCCCCGGTGTGTACCCGCACGAGGTCGGCCAGGTCGTTGACCAGCAGCAACCCGCGCCCGTTGGGGTTCTCGGCGTCGGCGGGGTGCCGCCCGGCCAGCGGGTCGGCGAGCTTGCCGGGATCGCGGACCTCGCACACCACGTGCCCGTCCTCGGCGAACACGGCGAGCCGGCCGGGGCCGGGGGTGTGCACGATGCTGTTGGTGACCAGCTCGGTCGCGATGAGCGCGAAGTCCTGCAGCCGCTCGCCGGCCAGCCCGAGCCGCCGCGCACGCTCGATCGCGAACCGCCGGGCCCCGGTGACCTCGGCGGGGGTCCTGACCTCGACGGTCTCGCCGTCCGGTGTCACGAGCGGCTGGTTGTACTGGGCGATGACCCCGTCCGGGTCGTAGCCGTCGCTGTCGTACTCGCCGTCGTCGTCCCAGATCACCGGGTGCGTCGCACGCGCGTCGGCGACGGCGGCCGGGTCGAGGCGGGTGACGTCGTACGGGCAGAGGATCGTGACGTCCCGCCCGGCGAACGCGGCGTTGATGAGTGCCTCGTGTTGTACGCAGGCCGGGTACTCGGTGCCGCTCCGGCCGGGCCAGATGGGCTCGCCGACGATGCGGACGTGCCGGTCCGCGCGCGCGTCGGCGAACCGGCGCAGCACCCCGGCGATGATCCGGCCCGGGTTGCGGCCCTCCTGGGACATGTCGAGCAGCGTCACGTGGCGGGCCGTGTCCCCGAGAACGTCGCGGAGCTGCCGCAGCCGGGGGCCGGGCACCGCGACCGCCACCGGATGTCCCAGTTCGAGACCAGTTCGCACGAACCCGCCGATCTTGGCCTGATAGTCGGCGTCAGAGCGGTAGAACAGGGCGGGGTGCACGAAACGTGTACTACCCAGACGCCCAGACATGCACACAAAAGTACACTCGACCGGCCGAGAACGGGCTCGGCCGAAAGGAATGACCGTGCCCCGCATCGGCATCACCGGACACACGAACCTCACGCCGGTTTCGTTTCCGCTGGTCACGAACGCCGTCCGGACCGCGCTGGCCGGCTACCCGGGTGACGAGCTCGCCGGTGTGACCTGTCTGGCCAGGGGGACCGACCAGCTGTTCGCCCACGCGGTGCTCGACCTCGGCGGCACCCTGCACGTGGTGCTGCCGTCGGCCGACTACCGGGAGCACCAGGTCCCCCCGGACGACGTCGCCGAGTTCGACGCCCTCCTCGACCGCGCGGCCACGGTCCACACGATGCCGTTCCCCCGCTCGGGCCCGGCCGCGTACATGGCGGCGAGCGAGCACATGCTGGCCCGCATCGACGAGCTGATCGCCGTGTGGGACGGCCGGCCGGCCAGCGGCTACGGCGGCACCGCGGACGTCGTCGACGCCGCCCGGCACCGCGGCCTGCCGGTGGTCGTCCTGTGGCCCCCGGGCACCGCCCGCGAGTGACCCGGGCCCCGTGCCCTGAAAGGCGCGTTCGAGACATACCCGGCGCCCTGAAAGCGCTTTCGAGACGTGCCCGGCGCCCTGAAAGGCGCTTTCGGGGCGTTGAGCCAGGATCCGCCGACGCTCATGTTTCGGGGGTGCGGTGGTGGGGGCCCGCTTCGCGGGCCGGGCGCGTAGCGCCCGGCCTACCCGGCCGGCTCGCGCTCGGGTGCGGCCGGTCGTGCCCTGAAAGGCGCTTTCGAGACATCGGCGATGTCCTGAACGGCGCGTTCGGGACGCTCAACGTCCCGAACGCGCCTTTCAGGGCACGGCCCGCGTCCCGAAAGCGCCTTTCAGGGCATCGGGCATGTCTCGAACGCGCCTTTCAGGGCGGTGGGGCCGGCGGCTACTGGCCCAGGATTCGCGGAGGCGCCCAGTCCGCGCCGTTCAGGTGGTGGTCCAGGAAGGCCAGGACCGTCTCGTACCAGACCTTCACGTGGCCCGGTTGCTGGATCCAGTGGCCCTCGTCGGGAAAGTAGAGGAACTTGTGCCCCGCACCGTTGCGTGAGGTCAGGTCCCACCACAGCGTGAGCGCCTGGCCGATCGGCACGCGGTAGTCCTTGTCGCCGTGGATGACGAGCATCGGTGTGTTGACCCGGTCGGCGAACTGGTGCGGTGAGTACTCGGCCGCCTTCTCCGGGGTCATCTCGCGGACCCACTCGTACGCCCCGTCGGTGGTCGAGCCCATCTGGTCCATCTGCCACAGCGACGCGTGCGTGACGATCGCCCGGAAGCGGTCCGTGTGGCCGGCGACCCAGTTGGCCATGTACCCGCCGTAGGAGCCACCCATGGCCGCGGTCCGGGTCTCGTCGACGTCCTGGCGTGCGACGGCCGCGTCGGTGATCGCCATCAGGTCGGTGTACGGGGCGCCGCCCCACTCGCCCCAGCCGCGTTGGACGAAGGCCAGGCCGTAGCCGGTCGAGATCGCCGGGTCGGGCAGGAGCACGGCGTACCCGCGGGCGACCGCCAGCCACGGGTTCCACCGCCAGTGCCAGCCGTTCCACGAGCCGATCGGGCCGCCGTGGAACCACACGAGCAGTGGCGCCGGGTCGTCGGTGTCCGGCAGCGCCAGCCACGCCCGCAGCGGCACGCCGTCCGCCGAGTGCGTGGTGACCTCCTCGACGCGGCCCGGCACCTCGACGGCCGCCGCCGGTCCCCGCAGGGCCCGCACCTGGCCGTCGGGCGTCACGCGGTACGGCGCCGGCGGCTGGTCGAGGCTCGAGCGCAGTGCGTAGATCGTCCCATCCTGGGCGATCCGCGGGTCGCTGAACGCCCCGGACTCGGTCAGCCGGGTGGCCTCGCCCTCGCCCACGGGCACCCGCCACAGCGGCGCGTGTCCCTGGTCGTCCGCGACGAACACCAGCGCCGTGCCGTCCGGCGTCCACTGGGCGGAGTGGGGCCAGCGGTCGCCCGTGCCCAGCGCCCGCGGCGGCCCGCCGGCCAGCGGGAGCACCGCGAGCCAGTTGTCGCCGATCCGCTCCGGCGTGAACCGTTCCCGCACGATGACGGCGATCTGGGTGCCGTCCGGCGAGACGCGGGGCTGGTCGTACTCGTGGCCGGCGTCGTCGGCGAGGACGCGCCGCTCGCCGGTCTCGACGTCGATGGCCACCAGGGTGGTGCGCTGCGAGGCACCGGGCTCCGGGACCGCCCAGGTGGTGACGATCGTGCGGCCGTCCGGCGTGATGTCCCAGTTGCCCTCGGGGTACAGGGCGCGGCCGACGTGCCCGGTGACGTCCCGCAGCTTCTCCCCCGGCGTGCCGGCCAGGAGACGGGTGCGGGCGGGGCCGAGGTCGTGGTCCCAGTACCGGACGGGGAACTCGTCGTGCAGGATCGCCCTGACCGCGCCGTCCTTGCGGCTCTTGTGCAGTTCCTCGTCCTGCTCGGCAGGCCCGGGCATCATGGCCGCGCCGAGCACGACCGTGCCGGACTCGCGGGCGACCACCACGCCCTTCACCCCGCCGGGTGGGGCGGCGAGCAGCTCGGCCTCGCCGGTGCGGGGCAGCCGCCAGAGCGCCTGGGCGCTGTCGTCCGGCTTGTCGGGTCCCGGGCGGGCGGAGAGGAACAGCAGCTCGCCGTCCGGTGTGAAGGCCGCGCCGGACTCCCCCTGGGCGCTGCGGGTCAGCCGGCGCGCGGGTGTCTCCCCGGCCGGGTCGACCTCCCACAGCGACGAGGTGAGCTTCGTCTTCTCGGCGTTGAGCGCGGATACGCCGACGACGAGCCGCCGCCCGTCCGGCGCGAGCCACAACCCGGCGACACGGGACAGCGCGACGTACTCGTCGAGGTCGGCGAACAGATCCATCCGGCCTTCCTACCACGCCGGTTTTCCCCTCGGCACTACTGCCGGTAATGTCGGGATCTCCAAGGGGAGCGGGGACCCGTCAGCCCACGAACAGGAGTCAAACGGGTGTCACAGCAGACCAACTGGGTGCCGACCTCGGTCAACCTCGACAAGCCGAGCGCCGCGCGGATGTACGACTACCTGCTGGGCGGCAGCCACAACTTCGCGGTGGACCGGGAGTTCCTGGAGAAGAAGATCCTGGTCATCCAGCCCGAGGCCAAGCGGTTCGCGATCATGAACAGGGCGTTCATGCGGCGGGCCGTGCTGTTCATGCTCGACCAGGGGATCCGGCAGTTCCTGGACCTCGGTTCCGGCATCCCGACCGTCGGCAACGTGCACGAGATCGCGCAGGAGGTCGACAGGTCGGCACGCGTGGTGTACGTCGACAACGAGCACGTCGCCGTCGCCCACGGACAGCTTCTGTTGGAGGGAAACCCGAACGTCGTGATCGTCCAGGCGGACATCACCAAGCCCGGGCTGGTCCTCAACGATGCCGAAACCCAGCGGGTGCTGGACTTCTCCCAGCCGATCGGGCTGCTCGCCATCACCATCGGCCACTACATCCTGGACGACCAGGACCCCGAGCGTGTCTTCGGCGCGTACCGGGACGCGCTCCCGCCGGGCAGCTACCTGGCCATGTCCCACCTGACGAACGACTTCGCGGTCGTGAACGCCGACGAGCTGACCGAGGCCATGAAGAGCTCGCAGAACAGCGTGCGAGCCCGGAGCGGTGCCGAGGTCCGGTCCCTGTTCGGGGACTTCGACCTGGTCGACCCCGGCCTGGTGACGACCTCCCAGTGGCGGCCCGAGGTTCCGGACTTGGTCCAGGAACCGGAGAAGGACGGCCTCTACGCGGGTGTGGCCCGCAAGAACTAGTGCCGCCAGGCGTGGGCCCCTCCGAACTTCATGGCGCCGTCCTCTATCTGGCCGTGGCGGAGGGCCACCACGTCGTGGGCGTAGCTCATGCCGAGCTGCCACGGCTGCCGTGAACCCGCCTTCGGGAACTCGTCGATCGAGCGCAGGACGTACCCCGCCTGGAAGTCCAGCAGCGGACGTTCCGTCACCGTCGGGTCCTCGTTCGTCGGGACGAACGACGTGTAACCGTGAGCGTCCATGTGCTTGAGCAGACGGATGGTGTACTCCGCCACCAGGTCGGCCTTCAGGGTCCACGACGCGTTCGTGTAGCCGATCGTGAACACGAGGTTCGGCACGTCGCTCAGCATCATCCCCTTGTACGCCATGGTTTTCGGCAGCTCGACCGCGCGGCCGTCCACCGACAGCTCCATGCCGCCGAACGCCAGCAGCCGCAGGCCCGTCGCGGTCACGACGATGTCGGCGTCCAGGTTCTCGCCCGACTCCAGGCTGATCCCGTTGGGGGTGAACGACTTGATCCGGTCGGTCACCACCGACGCGCGGCCGTGCCGGATCGCCTTGAACAGGTCGCCGTCCGGGACCAGGCACAGCCTTTGGTCCCACGGCTGGTAGCTCGGCCTGAAGTGCTTGTCCACCTCGTACGACGGCGGCAGCAGCTTGACCGTCGCCTTGCGGATCAGGGACTTCGCGAGGGCCGGGCGGCGCCGGCTGAGCTGGTAGAAGAACGTGCTCATCAGGACGTTCTTCCACCGCGTCAGGAAGTACGCGCGTTCCGGCCCGATGAGCCGCCGCAGCGTGTTCGCGATCTTGTCCTCCGCCGGCAGCGCCATGATGTACGTCGGCGAACGCTGCAGCATCGTCACGTGTGCCGCGCGGTCGGTCATGGCCGGCACCAGTGTCACGGCGGTGGCGCCGCTGCCGATCACGACGACCTTCCTGCCCGTGTAGTCCAGGTCGTCCGGCCAGAGCTGCGGGTGCACCACCGTGCCCTCGAACCGCTCGATCCCGGGGAACGCCGGCGTGTGACCGGCGTCGTAGTGGTAGTAGCCGCTGCACAGGTACAGCAGGGACGCCGTCACGACCACGGGCTCACCGTCGTGCACGGCCTCCACCGTCCACATCGACTCCTCCGTGGACCACGACGCCCGCACCACCCGGTGGCCGAAGCGGATGTGCCGGTCGATCCCCGCGTCCCGGGCCGTGTCGCGGACATAGGAGAGAATCGACGGGCCGTCGGCGATCGCCTTCGCGGACGTCCACGGGCGGAACCGGTAGCCCAGCGTGTGCATGTCCGAGTCCGACCGGACGCCGGGGTACCGGAACAGGTCCCACGTGCCGCCGATCGCGTCGCGGGCCTCCAGGATCGTGTACGTCCTGCCCGGGAACGCCGTCTGCAGGTGGTGCGCCGCGCCGATGCCCGACAGGCCGGCGCCCACGATCAGCACGTCGACGTCAGTCACACCGTCTCCTTCTGCCTGGCCCGCATGCTGTTCATGACCCGGGCGAGCACGTCGTAGTAGTGCGTCGGCGTGATCCTGGCCAGCGCGTCGAACAGGTACGCGTCCGGGCCGACCAGGATCCGCGCCCGCCCTCGGTCAAGTCCTTTGTGGATGATATCCGCCGCCTTGTCCGGGGACGTCATCGTCATCGCCTCGAACTGGGCGGCCAGCTGTTCCTTGGTCCGCCCCAACCCTTCGGGGTCCTTGCGGATCCGCGCGTTGCGGGCGATGTTCGTCGTGATGCCGCCCGGGTGCACGGTCACCGCACGCACACCCGTGCCGCGCAGCTCCTGCCGCAGTGCGTCGGTGAACCCGCGGACCGCGAACTTCGCCGCGCAGTAGGCACTCTGGTACGGCACGCCCGCCAACCCGTAGACGCTCGACGTGTTCACGATCGCGCCCGAGTCCTGCGCCGCCAGGATCGGGAGGAACGCGCGGGTCCCGTTCACCACACCGTGGAAGTTGATGTCCCACAGCCACTGGTCGTCCTCGGGCACCGCGTCGAGGACCGACGACGTGACGGCCACGCCCGCGTTGTTGAAGACCGCCGCCAGCGGCGCCGGCAGCCAGTCCCGCACCTCGTCGGCGAAGCGGTGCACGTCCTGCGCGTCGCGGACGTCCAGCACCCGGGTCAGGACCGTGCCGCGCAGCGCCGACGCCGTCTCCTTCAGGCCCGCCTCGTCGATGTCCGCGATGGCGACCGGCGAACCCAGCCGGGACAGCCGGCGGGCCAGCCCGCGGCCGATGCCGGACGCCGCGCCGGTGATCATCACGGGGCGGCCGGTGATGCTAGGTCGTGGCATCCGTACTCCTCTGCCGGGCGTGGCTGTCGATCAGGTCGAGCAGGCGTGGCCACGCACCGCGCGGCAGGTCGTGGCCCATGCCCGGGATGGTCTCCAGGCGGGCGCCGGTGATCGCCCGCACCGTCGCCGCGCCGCCCGTCGGGTGGACCATGCGGTCGCGGTCGCCGTGGATGACCAGGGTCGGCGCGGTGACCGCACGCAGGCCCGGCGTCCGGTCGCCCGAGCGGAAGATCGCGCCCAGCTGGCGGGCCGTGCCGGCCGGGGACGGGTCGCGGTCCCAGCCGATGCCGGCCTCCTCGCGGACCCAGGCCTCGTCGAACGGGAAGCCGTGCGAGCCGATGTGCCGGAAGATCCGCACGGCCCGCGCCTGCGCCTCCTCACGGGTCCTGGCCGGCCTGCTCGCCATCATCAGCCAGGTCGACAGGGCCGGCCGGCCGACCCGGCGGGCGCCCGTGTTGGAGAAGATCGACGTCAGCGTGCGGACGCGGTCGGGGTGCCGGGCGGCGACCGTCTGCGCGATCATGCCGCCCATCGACGCGCCGGCGAGGTGGACGTCGGCCAGCTCCAGCGCGTCGAGCAGCCCCACGGTGTCGGTGGCCATGTCGATGAGGTCGTACTGGTCGGGCGACCAGCGCCGCCGCAGGATGGCGGCCGGCGAAGGAGGTTTGAACCGCAGGTGCGTCGACTTGCCGACGTCGCGGTTGTCGAAGCGGATCACCCGGTAGCCGCGTTCCGCCAGCTGCTCGCAGAACGCCGCCGGCCAGCTGTGCAGCTGCTGGCCGAGACCGGCGACCAGGACGAGCGGCTCGCCCGTGCCGAACTCCTCGTAGGCGAGCGAGATCCCGCGGCCCACGTCGACAGTCCGCTCCGTCACGCCTGTGCTCCCGTCGACGCGGTGGCCGCCCCGGACCCGACGCTCGCCGGGCGGCGGTGGACGACCGCGAGGCCGCCCTTCGCCGGGGCGTTGGCGACCCCGCGCGAGTGCCAGCGCTCGGCCGGCTCGCTCGTCGGGTCGAGCGTGTAGTCCCGCAGCATGGTCCGCAGCACGACGTTCATCTCCATGGTCGCGAACGCGGCGCCGAGGCAGCGACGTGTGCCGCCGCCGAACGGGATCCACTGGTACAGGTCCGGCCGGGTCCCCAGGAACCGGTACGGGTCGAACGTGCGCGGGTTCGGGAACACCGCGGGGTCGTCGTGCAGCAGGTCGATGCTGACCAGCACGTTGAGGCCCTTCGGCAGCGTCCACCGGCCGAGCTGGAAGCCGTCCGCCTTGATGTTGCGGCCGACGAGGTCGATGACCGGGCGGTGGCGCTGGACCTCGGTGATCGTCGCGTCACGCAGCTCCTTGCCGCCCGCGTCGACCTCCTCGACCAGCTCACGCAGGACCTGCGGGTGCCGGCGCAGCCGCTCGACCGCCCAGGCCAGCGTCGTCGCGGTGGTCTCGTGGCCGGCGGCCAGCAGGGTGAGCAGCTGGTCGGCGATCTCGCCGCGGGTCATGGACGAGCCGTCGTCGTAGCGGCTCTGCAGCATCATGGCGAGGACGTCGTTGCGCTCCTCGATCTTCGGGTCGGCGGCCACCTTGTCGATCAGCTGGTTGATCACCATGTCGTACTCGTGGCGCAGGGCGCGGAAGCGGCCCCACGGCGTCCAGCTCGGCAGGTTCCGCTTCGGCATGGGCAGCAGGACGATGCCCGAGCCGACGGTCACCAGCCGCGGCAGCAGCTCACGCAGGCGCTCGAACTCGGCGCCCTCGGCCCCGAACACCGCCCGGAGGATGGCGTTGAGTGTGATCCGCATGGTCGACGGCATCACCGGGAACGGCTCACCCTCCGGCCAGGACTCCATCTCCCGCACCGTCTCGTCCTCGACGATCTGCTCCATGGCCGCGAGCCGCCGGCCGTGGAACGGTGGGACGAGCAGCTTGCGCTGGGCCCGGTGCGCGTCCCCCTGCAACGCGAAGATCGAGCCGGGGCCGAGGATGCGGCCGAGGTTGGGCTCGACGTTCTCCGCGATCTCGGTGCTGGTCTGGAACAGCTGCTTGACCTCCGCGGGATCGCTGATCACGAGCGCGTGGCCGAAGACCGGTGTCTTGACCATGAACGCGTCGCCGTAGCGGGCACGCAGCCTGCGCAGACCCCGGTGCGGGGTGAGGATCGCGAAGAGCGTCTGCACGATGCGTGGAGTGGTCGGGCCCGGCGGGAGCGTGGTCATGTGAACCCCCTACATTTGGTACGCCGCCGTACCAGACGCACGGTACGCCGATGTACCATTGCGCACAAGTGAGGTGGACTAGCGTGATGGCAGTGACTGCGCAGCTCCAGTCCTTCCGGCGCAGGTTGCTGGACGGGCTCGCCGAGTCGATCGTGGAGATCGGCTACCGGAACACGACCGTGGCCGACGTGGTCCGCCGTGCGCGCACGTCCCGCCGGACCTTCTACGAGCACTTCGCGAGCAAGGAGGAGTGCTTCATCGAGCTGCTGCGGGACGCGAACGCCGAGATGATCCGGGAGATCAGCGCGGCGGTCGACCCGGGCGCGCAGTGGATGACGCAGATCCAGCAGGCGATCGAGGCGTGGATCGCGTGCGCGGAGTCGCGGCCGGGCATCGTGGTGTGCTGGATCAGGGACGTGCCGGCGATCGGCGACGCGGGCCGCGACCTGCAGCGCGAGATGATGGCCGCGTTCGTGACGATGGTCCAGACCCTGTCCAAGACCGGCGAGTGGCGGGCGATCCGGCCGGACGGCGTGTCCCGGCAGCTGACCATCCTGCTGCTGGGCGGCCTGCGGGAGCTGATCGCCACGACGGTCGAGGAGGGCGGCCGGGCGAGTGACATCACCGAGGTGGCCGTCCAGGCCACGATCGCCCTGCTGGCGCCGCCCGGAGCGTTATCGTTGCGCCCGTGAGCAGGGATGAACCGGTCATGCCGGTCACGCTGGTCGAGCTGGCGCGGGCCGCCGGGGTGTCCAAGACGACGGCGTCGGACGCGCTGCGCAACTCCGGCCGGGTGTCGGAACGCACGCGCCAGCACGTCGTGTCGGTGGCCAACCGGCTCGGGTACTCCCCCAACCCGTCCGCGCGGTCGCTGCGCCGCGGCAACATCGGGGCCATCGGCCTGCACGTGCCGGAGATCCTGACCCGGTCGGAGTACTACATGTCGTTCGTGTTCGGGGCGGTCGAGGAGGCGGCGCGCCAGGACTACGACGTCACGCTGATCACCTCGCGCCGCGGCGCCTTCCCGCGGGTGGACGGGGTGGTGCTGGGCGACCCGCTCGAGGCCGACGAGGTGGTGCGCGGCCTGATGACCTCGACCGTGCCGGTGGTGACCTGCGAGCGGTTCACCGGCGGCGTGGAGCCGGCGGGCGTCGTGCTGTCCGACCACGCCGGGACACTGGGTGAGTTGCTGGACCACCTCCGCGCGGCGGGCGCCCGGCGGATCGCCCTGCTCGCGTCGAGCGCGGTGACCGACTGGGGCGCCACGCTGCAGCGGACCTACCGGTCGTGGTGCCACGCCCGTGGCGCGCCGGAACTGTTGCGGGATCTCCCGTTCGGGTCGGCGGCCGATGCCGTGCAGGACGCCGTGCGGGAGTTGCTGGCCGCGGACGCCGACGCGTTGGTGTGCGCCCCGGACGGCGCGGCCATGGCGGCACTGCCCGTGCTGCGGGCGGCGGGCCGGCGGATCGGCTCGGACCTGCTGCTGGCGTCCTGTGTGGACAGCACGCCGCTGGGTCACGCCGACCCGCCGGTCACCGCCATCGACCTGCGCCCGCGCGAGGCCGGGGCGGCGTGCGCCCGGCTGCTGTTCGACCTGATGAACGGCACGGCGGAACCCGGCACGGTCCGCGGCCAGGCCATCGGGTTGGTCGAACGCGCGTCCACCGGGGCGTAGGACCCTTACCTGCTGTAGTTCTGCCCGACCGGCTTACCGGGGATCGGCTTGCCGATGAGCGCGACCGGGATGAAGAAGCAGAGCTGCGCGATCACCAGGGTGAGTGTCCACAGTGCCTTGTCCTCGTAGTGCACGGCGGCCCTGGCGTGCAGCTCGTCCGGGACCCGCTCGCCGAACGGGTTCGGGGTGAGGACGGCCTCGACCAGCTCCAACGCGACCCGTTCGGCGTCGGTGAAGTAGGGGGCGTCGCGCCAGGTCGCCACGGCGGTGATGCGTTCCTCGGTCTCCCCGGCCTTGCGGAGGAGGTCGGCCTGCCGGACGGTGTGGTAGGTGCTGCCGACGAGCTGCCCGCCGCGGAACTGCACCAGGTTGATCGTGCGCTGTGGCACCGTGCCGTGCTGGAGCGCCTTGTTCATGGCCCCGGCGATCTCCCCCACCTCGGGGAAGAACTGGGCGGGGTCCGGCAGCCGCGACTGGACCTCGTCGGTGATGGTGGGCGTCGACATGGCGGGTGTTCCCTTCGTGCTGGATGGTGTTCCGGCACGATGACGACGCGGCGACCGAAAACCTGACCGGCGAGGTCAGCGCACCCCGTTCACGCGGCGGGGCAGCTGCCACCGTGCCGCCGCTCGGCCGGCGGGGTCGCGGCCACCACCGACGCGGCCGCGGCGGCCGCCGCCAGCACGGCGTCCACTTCGGACGGGGCGCTCGTCGGGATCTCCTCGACGAGCTGGCCCGTGCGGGCTTCGTAGCTGACGTCGATCACGAGATCTCCTTCACCGACAAGGACTGCCACGTGCCCGGCGTCACCCGGCACGGGCCGCCCTCGTGGACGTCGACGCGGCACTCGACCACGTCCAGGCTGATGGTCGCGAGGCTCTCCCAACGCAGGTGCGGCGGCAGCGACGGGTCGGCGTGCGCACACAGCGCCGCGCCGTCCTCGCGGTGGCCGCGCAGTGCCGCCGCCCGCTCGTCCCGGTCCGCCGAGCGCAGGACGCCGGTCCGGTCCGCCAGCGCGGCAAGGCGTTCGCGGGTGGTGGACTCCGACGGGACCGTGCGTTCGCCCGGCGCCAGTGCGGCGTCCAGGAAGTGGTTCGTGTGCAGGAGGGTGTCGCCCGTCAGCTCGGCGACCCCCGCCGGGCTCAGCTCGAGACCGCGGGCCTCCTCGCGGGTCACCACGGTGATCACGCTGGACGCGGACAGGCGGGCGGAGCGGGCGATCTCGGCCGCCTCATCCACTGTCGACGCGACGTCGAGGATGCGGCGGGCCACCACGTGGACCGGCACGCCGATGTCCGCGTGGTCGCGGTCGTGCCGCAGCACGTTGAAGTGGATGCCGAGCCCCGCCGAGTTGACCCCGATCTTGGCAGCGATGCCGAACTCGGTGAACGTGCACACCGCGAGACCACGCCGCACCGCGATGCCCCGCAACAGCATCACGTGCCGCAGGGTGTCGTGCCAGTCCCAGGTCTGCACGGTCCGCGGCCCGGCGCCGTCGGCGATCACGGACGTCGAGCACTCGCCCTCGCCGGTGGCGGCGGCCGCGGCGAGGATCTCGGTGCGGGCGTTCAACGCGCCGAGCTGCCACTCCTCCAACCCGGCGCCGGCGGCCACCCCGGCCAGCTCCTTGGCGATGTCCGGCGCCCACCCGCGGGTCTCGGCGAGTGCCTGCTCGCCCCACTCGCGGGTCAGCTGCGTGCCGACGCCGTGCGCGGCGAAGAGGGACACGTAGGAGGCGTAGGTGCGCTCGATGTACGGCCGGCGGGTGGCGCCCAGCACCAGGCCGCGCTCGGCCGCAGACCGTTCCTGGGAAAAGTGAATGGGGATCATGCCACGCTCGACAGTACCGCGTCCCATGCGAGTTCAGAAGCCAGTGCGCCGAGGCCGGCGGCGGTTCCCGTCAGCTCGACCTCGTCGGTCGTGAGGGCGAAGAGGGTGTCGCCGTCCAGTTCGGTGTGGAACGGCTGGATCGCGCGGTGCATCGAGCTGTGCACCTGCGTGGCGAACTGCCTCAGCGCGAGGTCGGTGAGCCGCACGTTCGTCACCACCACGGTGACCACGAGCACCTTCGCGTCGCCGAACGTGCCGAACGCCGCGCCCTGCCCGGCGAACTCCGCGCGGTCGTAGTCGATCTTGCCGACGGACGTGGCGCGGCCGGCGCCGCACCGTCCGACGGGGACCTGGCCCTCGAAGGAGTTCTGCAGCGCGGCACGGCCGAGCGCCGCGTCCGGGTGGATCGCCGTGTCGCGGGTGGAGAAGTCGTAGACCACCGCGCCGGAGACGTGCGCGAGCGCCGCCCAGTGGGTGCGGTTCTCCGCGCGGTGCAACAGCTCCGTGTTCACCCCGGCCGCCGCCTCCAGCCCATAGACGGAACCGCCGGCCAGCACGATCGCGTGGTGGAACTCGTAGCCGCCGGACAACCCGACCGCGCCGCCGCGCGCGTCGACCGCCGTGCGGGCGCCCTTCGGCACGTGGATCACGGTGCAGCCGGTCGGGCCCTCGGCGTACTCGGCGGTGCCGGCGTACACCCCGGGCAGGTCGAACTCGACCACCCCGCGGCCGGGGCTGATCTGCGGGACCAGCGGCAGGTCGTCGTTGGTGAGCGCGGCCGGGGCGAACGCCGATCGCGGGGCCAGTCGTGGCTCGGTCACACGGTCTCCTGTTCCACCAGCTCGCCGTGCCGCATGGTGATCGTGCGGTCGGCGACGTAACGGACCGCCGCGAGGTCGTGGCTGATGAACAACGCGGCGAACCCGAACTCCGCCCGGAGGTCCTTGACCAGGTTGAGGATCTGGGCCTGCACGGACACGTCCAGCGCGCTGACCGCCTCGTCGAACACGATGAACGGCGGCCGGGGTGAGCAGTGCTCTCGCTATGGACATCCGCTGCCGCTGGCCACCGGACAGCTCGTGCGGGTACCGGCGCGCGAACGACGGTTCCAGGCCGACCTGCGCCAGGCTTTCCCGAACCCTGGCGGCGAGGTCGACCTTGTTCGTGCCGCCGAGCACGGCCAGGGGTTCGGCGACGCACTGGCCGACACGCATCCGCGGGTTGAGTGACCACTGTGGATGCTGCAGGACGGCCTGCATGCGCCCGGCGAGCTCCCTGCGGCGCCGGGGGAATGGTCGCCCCTGGAACAGCGCCGTGCCTGAACTGGGGGTGCGCAGTCCCAGGGCGACCATGCTCGTGGTGGTCTTGCCGGAGCCGGACTCCCCGACCAGACCGAGGATCTCGCCGTCGGCCAGCTGGAACGACACGTCCCGCATGGCGTCGACCTTGCGGCGGCGCCAGGGCGGGCCTGCGGTGAACGTGACGGTGACGTGGTCGAGCTCGAGGATCATCGGCGCACCCCGGCGGGGGCCTTGAGGCACAGCACGTCCCGGTCGCGCAGGCGGACGGTTGGCGGCCGGGACGTGCTGCACGTTTCGACGGCGTCGGGACAGCGCGGGGCGAACGCGCATGCCCGCGCCGGGCCGGTGAGGACGGGTGGCTGACCGGGGATCGGCGCCAGCCGTTCCCCGTCCGCCGCCGTGCTCGGCACCGCACGCAGCAGTGCCGCGGTGTAGGGGTGTTCCGGCGCGGTCAGCACGTCGGCCGCCGCGCCGTGCTCGACGACCCGCCCGCCGTACATCACCGCGATGCGAGAGCACCGCTTCCCCACCACGGGGAGGTCGTGGCTCAGCCACAGGATCGTCGTGCCGGCCTCGGCGGCGAGGGAGAAGATCACGTCGAGGACGTCCTCGCGAACCTGGGCGTCCAGCGCGGCGGTCGGCTCGTCGGCGATCAGGATCGCCGGCCTGCGGGCCATCGCCATGGCGATCGCGACCCGCTGCGCCATGCCGCCGGACAGCTGGTGCGGGTAGGACTTCGCCACCCGCCCGGGATCCGTGAGCCGCACCCGTGCCAGGTGGTCGAGGACGTCACTCCTGTCCTTGAGCACGAGCGCGACCTGCTTGCCGACCCGCATGGTCGGGTGAAAGGCGCGTTCAGGACACCCGCCACGCCCTGAAAGGCGCGTTCAGGACGCTCAACGTCCCGAAAGCGCCTTTCAGGGCAGGCGGAACGTCTCGAACGCGCCTTTCAGGGCAGGCGCGATGTCTCGAACGCGCCTTTCAGGGCAGGGCGGCGGTCAGGGCGAGGAGGAGTTCGGCGCGGGTGTGGGCGTCGTCCAGGTTCGTGTTCAGCAGGGTGCGGATGCGGTCCAGGCGGGCGCGCAGCGTGTGGCGGTGCACGCCCAGTGCGGCGGACGCGGACTCCGCGTGGCCGTTGTGTTCCAGGAACGTTCGCAGTGTCTCGGTCAGGTCCGTGCCATCCAGCGGGGCCAGCCGAACCACCGCCAGGTCGGCCAGGACGGTTCGGGTCTCCGGTGTCGCGGTCAGCACGTGGCCGGTCAGCGACTCGTAACGCACCAGTGGCACGTCGCGGGTCCGGGCCACCCTCGCGGCGGCCAGGGCCTGGCGGTACGCGGTCGGGAGTTCGGCGACCGAGCACGGGGTCGAGCGGCCGGCGTGCCCATCCGTCGACACCTCCACATCGGACGGTACTAACAGGACCGTGTGCCCGGCTCGGACCGTGCCCAGCAGGGGCAGGTCACGGTCGGCCAGGACGCCGTCGGCCTCGGCCAGGACCCGGGCCGGCGCCGCGTCCAGGACGGCCACCACGGCCAACTCGGCCGGCACCGGCTCGGTGACGTGACCAGCACCAGCCGCCCGTGTGCCCGCCGCCCCACCCGCACCGCCTGGCCCAGCACCGACCCGTCCGGACCGACGCTTGCCGTGCCGTCGGCCGAGAAGGACAGTGCCTCGGCGACCCGTGCGGCGTGGCCGCCACGCAACCCGTGTGTGGCAACGGGTTCGTCGTCGGCCGGGCCGAACAACGCCACGCCGCCGCCGGTGATGGCCGCCAGTTGGCGCACCACCGCGGCCGGGCCGCCGCGTAGTGCGGCGCGAGTCATGGCCAGCTGACCGCGGGCGGCCCGCGCCACCCCCTCGCTCAGGGCCCTGGTGACCGCGACGAACGGCGTCGGCAGCGGTACCTCCAGGAGCGGCAGCCCGGCCCGTTCGGCCGACGCCACCAGCACGTCCGGCACCCGCTGGAACGACAGCCCGACCCCGAAACCGAGCGCGGCGACCCCGGCGCCGGCGAGGCGTTCGACGTACGCCCGGCGTTCGGCGGCCGCTCGGGGTAGGCGCAGGCCGGTCGTCAGCAGCAGCTCGCCGCCGTCGAGCCAGCGGACCGGGTCGGCCGGCTCGATGCTGTGCGCCCAGGTGACCGGGCGGTCGAGCGCGTCCTCGCCGGCGAGCACGGTCAGGCCCAACTCGCGCCGCTCGACCAACCATCTCAGGGGGACACCCACGTCGCGATACTCTCAGGTCACCCGCTCGGGTGCCATTTGCCGTTCTGTGGAGGGACACCGGGCGCTCTCCGCGACGTCTCGTTGTCCACTTGGGACATGACGAAACGCTTTCTCATCGCACTGCTCTGCCTCTTCGCGCTCGTCGCCGGGCCCGCGACCGTGCCGGCCGGGGCCACCACCGACGGCAAGGCCAAGCTGAATGCCGAGCTGCTGGACAAGAAGGTCAAGGTCAACGCCAAGGCACGGATCAAGGGCCAGCTGGACCTCGACTCCCCCGGCGGGCGTTCGCTGGAGCCGATCATCGTGCAGAAGCTCGTCGCCGGGGCGTGGGTGAACGTGATGACGACCGACTGCCGGCCCAACTACACGTTCCGGCTGAACGTGTCCTTCAGCATCGCCGCGGAGTACTCGTTGCGGGTCTACCACCCGACCACGGCGGTCGCCTCGGCCACGTTGCTGCTGACCGTTTTCTAGCAGGACGGCATCGTGGGTGCGCTGGTGCCGGTGTCGATCACGACGTCCGGGACGTAGCCGCCCTCGACGCGGTCCCAGAGGTCGCTGATCCGGCCGTTCTGCGGGTTCTGCACGGGGTCGCCGGAGGTGGTGCACAGAATGGCCACCTCCTGCCCCGGGGCGAGCGCGGACACCGTGGCCGCACTCAGCGACGGCGACTCGAAGACGGGGACGTCGATCATCGCGATGCCGGTGCTGGACTCGGAGATCTCGGTCGCGGTCGGCCCGTTGGTGGGGCCGTCGGACGGGCCGCCGGAGACCTGGAAGACGGTGAACGTCACCCCGGCCACGACGAGTAGGAGGAGGACGACGAGGAGCGCCACCTTGGTTCCGGGGGAACGGGTGGACGGCCGAGGTGTGGGGAACTGCGGGGGCGGTGGGGGCCCATACGGGGAGGGCATGGACCGGTCGGCGATGGGTAGGAAGAGCATGGGCTGGCCTGCCATCGACTGCCCGGCACCCGGCATGGGCTGGCCGGCGCCCGACTGGCCGGGGCTCGGCATCGCCTGGCTCGTGATCGGGTGGCTCGGCATGGCGTGCGGCGGGTAGCCGGGTGCTGGCTGCCCCACCCCGTGCGGCTGGTAGCCACCGCGGACCTGGTCGTGCTCGCCGTGCAGGACACCCCAGCCGAAGCGGGCCGCGCCCTCGGCCACGGCCGTCGTCGGGTCGCCGTGGCGGATGGGGATGCGGCCGGTCCGCTGCGTGACCAGCGTCCCGAGCAGCGGGATCCGGGACGACCCGCCGACCAGGAACACGCCGGTCATCGGCGGCCCCGGCGGTGCGGCACGCAGGGCGTCGTCGACCAGGGCGACCGCCTGTTCCAGGCCCGGCTCCTCGTCGTCACCGCGGATCAGGGACTCCAGGACCGGCCGGCTGACCTGCACGGGGGTGTGCGTCGGCAGCTCCGGCGGGGACTTCGGCAGCTGGGCCGGGACGACCGCCCGCTGCGACAGCTGCTCCTTGACATCCCGCGCGTGCTCACGGATGTCCACCGCCCGTTCCCGCAGCTCAGGGTCCTGCGCGCCGGCCAGCCGGTCGTACAGCCCGGGCGCGTCGACCTCGGCCACCATCCAGCGGGCCAGCCTCAGGTCGAAGTCGACACCGCCGAGCCCGTCGCGGCCGATGGGGTTGCCGGCGACGGTCAGGCCGCCGCCGTGGCGGTCGACGACGGTGACGTCGGTGGTGCCGCCGCCCAGGTCCAGCACGACCAGGCGGGCCACGGCCGGCATGTTCTCGATGTGCAGCACGCGCTGGGCCGCCGCCACCGGCTCGGGCAGCGGTTGGGGCCGGGGCCACGGTCCGGGTGCGGCAGCCGCCGCCGCGGCGAGCAGGATCTCGACGCGGGAGGCCGTCCACGTCGCGGGGTGGGTCACCACGAAGAGGTTGGGCGGCACGCCGTTGTGCTGCTCGAGCGCCTCGGTGAGCAGCGGGCGGAACAACGCGGTGACCGCGTCGGCGACCGGGACGTCGTGGCCGCCGAGGAACAGGGTGCCGTCGGGGATGGCCCGCTTGGGGCAGGCCTCGAACCGGTCGAGCCGGTGGCGGGCCATGCGGACCGCGGTGTCGCCCACGTACCAGCCGTCGTCGTGGAGGAACACGGCCGAGGCCATGACCGGGCGGCCGTTGACGTTCAGCACCCGCACGCCCGACGGGTCGGCGACCGCGGCCACCGTGTTGGTCGTGCCGAAGTCGACGGCCAGGACCCAGGCCATGGTCACTCCCTGTTCGCGGCGTTCGCCGCCAGTACGTCGGCCGCCACGGCGATCCTGTTCAGGCGGTCCGCGGTCGCGCGGCGGTCCGCGATCGCCTCGGCGCGAGCCCGCTCCCCCGCCGCCCGCAGCGCCGCCAGCTCGTCGCCGAGGCGGCGCAGCTCCCGCCGTTTCGCGCCGACCACCGACGGCAGCACCTCCTCGACGTAGCGCTCCGCGTCGGTGAGCCGGCGGCGCAGCTCGGCGTCGAGGCGCGCACTCGCGTCCTTGACGGCCGTGTCCACCCACGTGCCCAGCTCGGCCCGCCGCTGCCGCTCGTCGTCGCCGCGGACCCGCCACCAGCCGACGCCCGCCGCGAGCGCAAGGCACGCGGCG
>Ga0081539_10001207_pt1 | contig 46468 bp, 34 predicted proteins | sample TabmetS4T2R2_FD_71023 | JGI IMG/M metagenome (GOLD analysis project Ga0081539, IMG submission 71023) | Tabebuia heterophylla rhizosphere microbial communities from the University of Puerto Rico - S4T2R2 | ecosystem: Host-associated > Plants > Roots > Rhizosphere ... | reverse complement strand
AGCTCACATAGCTGAACAGCCCCTCCGTCCGATCATCGCTCCCGCGCATCATCACCTCCGGCACGCCAACCGGAAGGAATCACGACCAGGCTCCTAACGCGACTATTTTTCAGCAGCCTGCTAAAGCGCATTCAAGACTGGGGGGCGGAGAGAACTCCGCTCCCACACCCCCACCTCCTTTTTTTGACTCTTGGCGCCGGCTCCTCCCGCACTCTCATTCAGACGCCGCAGCGTTGTCGGGCTGAGAACGGAGCTCGCCACGCTGGGGGGCGGAGTTCATCTCCGCCCCCCAGCCTTTTTTCTCGAGCGCGCAAAACCGTGGATGAAAGCGCTCTAGAGTCGCACGCCGAGCCGGCCTGCGAGATCCTGGATGAACTGCCAGGCGACGCGCCCCGAGCGCGCCCCGCGCGTCACGCTCCACTCCGCCGCCTGGCGCTTCAGCTCCTCGGCTGCGATCGGCAGGCCGAAAGCGGCGGCGTAGCCTTCGACCATCGCGAAATAGGTCGGCTGGTCGCAGTGGTGAAAGCCGATCCACAATCCGAAGCGGTCGGAGAGCGAGACCTTCTCCTCCACCGCCTCGCCCGGGTTGATGGCGGTCGCGCGCTCGTTCTCGATCATGTCGCGCGGCATCAGGTGGCGGCGGTTGGAGGTGGCGTAGAACAGCACGTTCGGCGGGCGCCCCTCGATGCCGCCGTCGAGCACCGATTTCAGCGCCTTGTAGTCGGCGTCCTCGCGCTCGAAGGAGAGGTCGTCGCAGAACACCAGCACGCGGCGCGGCTGGTCGCGCAGCAGGTTGAGCAGCTCCGGCAGGGTGCGGATGTCCTCGCGATGGATCTCGACGAGGGCGAGCGATCCGGGCGCGTCCGCGTTGGCGGCCGCATGCGCGGCCTTGACCAGCGAGGATTTCCCCATGCCGCGCGCGCCCCACAGCATGGCGTTGTTGGCGGGCAGGCCGCGCGCGAAGCGCAGAGTGTTGTCGAGCAGCAGCGCGCGTTGCCGCTCCACCCCCTGCAGCAGCTCGATCGCCACCGCGGAGACTGTCCGCACCGGCGCGAGATGCGGCGGCGCGGGATGCCAGACGAAGGCATCGGCGGCGCCGAGATCGGGCCGCGCCGGCGGGGCTGGGGCCATGCGCTCCAACGCCGCGGCGATACGCTCGAGGGTGGGCAGCAGGGCAGGGTCGTCCATGAGGCTGGAACAGGCTCGCTATTGACGGGGAGGGGCGGGAAGTTAGGTTGCGCCGCCATTTCCCGGCAAGATGGAACCCCCCGCCCATGTGGAACCCCTTCGCCATCCTGCCCGCCCATGCCCAGGACGCCGCCGGCGGCGCCGGGGCCATGGTGATGCAGCTCGCCCCGCTCCTGCTGATCTTCGTGGTGTTCTATTTCCTGCTGATCCGCCCGCAGCAGAGGAAGATGAAGGAGCATCGGGAGATGCTCGGCACCCTCAAGCGGAACGATCGCATCGTGACCGCAGGTGGCATCGTCGGCACCATCACCAAGGTCAAGGAAGGCTCCGACGAGGTGGAGGTGGAGATCGCGCCGAATGTCCGCGTGATGGTGGTGCGCGGCACGATCAGCTCGGTGGTGCGCCCGCAGGCGGCGAACGACGCCAAGCCGGCCGCCGCCGCGAAGGGCTGAAGCGGAAAGTCCTCCCGCACGCTCAGCCGCCGCAGCGTTGTCGGGCCGAGAACGGACCTCTCCACGCTTCCCCGTAGCCAAAAAAAGGAGGTGGGGGGTCCGGGAGGCGGAGTTCACTCCGCCCCCCGGCTCTTACTTGAGCCTCCGCCGCCGGTATCAGGCCGCGCGTGCCGCGCGTCCTGCCGCCATCCGCTTCTCGCGCCGTTCCTGTCGGGTGGTCCGTGGCTTCACCGCGCGCATCTTGTCGGCCACGTCCGTCGGGAAGAAGCGCCTGAGCACGCGGTCATGATAGGTGCCGAGCTCGCCGCCCCTGAGCAGGAAGCTTCGCAGCTTGGAGATGTAGGCCTCTGGGTTCAGCACGGGGTGATGCACGAGTCCCTGGTCGTTCCGCCGCATCACGTCCTGCAGGAGCTGCGGGTTCCCGGCGCGGAAGGTCTGCTTGGTCCATACCGTCTTGCCGGCCGCCTCGTTGAAATCGGCGGCGGTGAAGCCGCCGCGTGCGATAGAGGTCGCGACGAAGGATTCGTCGTTCGGCCAGGTCCTGCCCTTCCGCTCGCCGACGACTTCCGCCGAGGCCTCCCGGCGCCCCTGGTACAGCGCCGTCACCGCGCGGCGGGAGAGCCGGGTCATCGGGAACAGGCAGCCGAACACCGGATCGCTGCCGCGCGCCATCGCCGGAAACCAGCCCCAGCTCGTCGGGCGGTCGCCGAAGCGTGCGCTCAGCAGGTCCTGGTCCGCCGCGTCGAACAGGCCGAAGAACTCCGCGGCGTGGCCGAAGGCGAACAGGACGTCCGGCTCGATCATCCAGTAGAAGTCGTAATCCGGCCGTTGCTCGAGCACGTGGTAGTAGCAATAGTCGCCGCACTGCCAGCCGACCCGCTTGTGCTGATACAGGCCCAGCCGCGCCAGGCTTTCGGGCGTCAGGCTGACCTTCGGCCAGCGCCCGGTCTCGACCACCTTGTTGCGCTCGTCGGCGCACACGACCCAATCCATTCCGGGTGCGCGGGAGACCCATTCGAGCAGGTTCTCCGCCTGGGCGTCGAAGCGGTGCGTGCGGAGAATTCCGATCTGCCTCTGCATCCATCCTCACCCGTCACTTCGTTCCGCGTATAGCCGACAAGTCACGGCAGCCCAAGCTCGACGACCGCGCGCGAGAACAGCAGATAGCCGAGCACCGCCAAGGCCAGCGCGGCGAGCAGCGCGGCGAGCGGCAGGAACGGCCGCCGCGCCGGCCGCGGCGAAGGAGGGGCCGCACCGGCCGATTGCTGCTGCTGCTGTTCGGTCTGGCGCTGAACGCGTTGCCGCGTCAGCGCGTCCCGAATCGAGCGCGGGTGGCGAAATTCGCCCATCGCCCTATTCGCCGCGCGTAGCGCCGCGGGCGCAAGCCGGTGCGCGGACAAATCGCGCGGCGCTGCCGCCCTCTACGGGCCGGGCCAGGCGGCCGGATGCGCGCCCAGGGGCACGGCGGGGCGGGCCCACCGCGCCGGCGTCTCCGAGAGCTGCGCCGCATGGCGCACCGCCGCGAGCCGCCCGAAGCCGCTGGCGCCCTCCTCGATCAGGTCGGCGACGGCGTCCTGCCCCGGGTCCGGGCAGGCCAGCCCGCCCGGGACGCGGCCGAGGCCGCGGATCCAGTGGCCGGTGCCCGCCAGCGCGACCCGCACCAGCCAGGACCCGCCCTCCTGCGCCCGCCGGAACAGCGCCGCCATGGCCCCGAGCGCCAGCAGATAGCCCGAGGCATGGTCCAGCGCCTGGCAGGGCAGGGGGCGCGGCACGTCCTGGCCGGCCGCCTCCGCCTCGGCCAGGTTCATGCCGCTCGCCGTCTGCACCAGGGAATCGAAGCCGCGCCGCCCCGCCCATGGCCCGAGATGCCCATAGGCCGAGAGGCTGACGCAGACGATCCCCGGCCGCAGCGCCGCCATCGCCTCCGGCCCGAAGCCATGGGCGGCCAGCGCGCCCGGCCGATAGCCCTGGAGGAACACATCGGCGCCGCGTGCCAATTCGCGGAGGCGGGCACGGTCCGCCTCCGCCCGCAGATCCAGCGCGGCAGTGCGTTTGCCGCGTCCGGTATCCACCACCAGCGACGCGACCGAAGGCAAATGCGGTGCGGTCACCAGCAGCACATCCGCCCCATGCGCCGCGAGCGCCCGCCCGCAGACCGGCCCGGCGATGATGCGCGTGAGGTCCAGGACCCGCAGCCCGGACAGCGGCCGGTCCGCCCCGGCCGGGAAGGGCTGCGGCGGGGCATCGCCGATGCGCTCGATCAGCACCGGCGGCAGCTGCGCCACCGCCTGGCCCTGCGGATGCGCATCCCATTCGGCGAAGCTGCGCATCATGGCCACGCACAGCCCGGCCGCCGCCGCCGCATCCTCGAATTCCGGCGCCGACCAGCCTTGCAGGGCCGCCGCGACCGCCGCCCGCTCATGCGCCACGCCGCCCAGCAGCCGCAGCACGCCATCGCGGTGATGCGGGAAATTGGTGTGCAGCCGCACCCAGCGCCCATCGCCGCAGCGATAGGTGCCGGCGATCGCATCCCACGGATCCGGCGGCGGCTGGCCATCCAGGCGGAAATGCCGCTCCGAGCGGAACTCCGCCGCGGCATGGCGCATGGCCACGGCTACGCGCTGCGCTCGGCCCGTGCGCGCCCGCCAGATCTCGGCCGCCGCCAGCCCCGCCGCCGCGATGCTCGCCTGCGCGGCGGTTCCGACCCGGAAGGAGGAAGGCTGCACCGGATCCGCCCCGGTCAGCGCCACCCGCTCGAGCGCCGCCGGATCCATCCCGGCGGCGCGCCACAACCCTGCCAGCGCGTCCATGGCGCACAGTCTGGGCGCGCCGGCGCGGATGCGTCCAGCGTGGCGCTGCCGAGAGGGGCTCTGCCCCTCTCGGGCTCTCCCCGCTGGGGGGCAAGCGATGCCCCCCAGACCCCGCGGGCAAGCGCCGGGTCTCACCCCCGCTGGTGCAGCGCCTCCAGCGTGCGGGCGTGATGTTGCAGCACGATCCGGCGTTTCACCTTCATGGTCGGGGTCAGCATCCCGTTCTCGATGGTGAAGGGGGCCGAGGTCGTCCAGCGGCGGATGCGCTCGATGGTCGAGAGCTTCTGGTTCACCCGCCCCACCGCCGCTTCCACCCTGGCCTCCTGGCCGTCGGCGGGAACGATCAGCGCGACCAGGGCGGGCTTGCCTTCGCCGGCCACCACCGCCTGGGCGATCTCCGGCTCCGCCATCAGCAGGCCCTCGATCTTGGCCGGGCTAACCATGTCGCCGCCCAGCGTCTTGATGAAGTCGCGCTTGCGGTCGGTGATGCGCAGATACCCCTCTTCCAGCGCGCCCACGTCGCCGGTGTGCAGCCAGGGCGGGCTGCCGGGCGGGTCCTCGGGCAGCGGGCGCAGCGCGGCGGCGGTGGCGTCCGGGTTGCCCCAGTAGCCGGCCATCACGAGCTCGCCCCGCACCAGCACCTCGCCATCCTCGGCGATGCGCGTCTCCACCCCTTCCAGCGGGGGCCCGACGGTGCGGCGGCGATTGGCCCAGGGCAGGTTGACGCTGATCACCGGCCCCGCCTCGGTCTGGCCATAGCCCTGCAGCACCGGCACGCCGAGGGCGAGGAAGAAGCCGGAAAGGTCCGGATCCAGCCGCGCCCCGCCGGAGACCAGCGCCAGCAGCTTGCCGCCGAAGCGCTCCCGCATCTTCCGGCGCACCAGCCGGTCCAGCACCGCGTCTTCCAGCCGTTGCAGCGGGTCGAGCGGCGGCCCGTCCAGGCCGCGCAGCCCCAGGGCCACCGTGCGCCCGAACAGCCAGCGCGCCAGCGCCTTCTCCTTCTCGAGCTGGCCCAGGATGCGCTCCCGCAGCACCTCGAACAGCCGCGGCACCGCCGTCAGGATGATCGGCTGCACCTCCTTCAGTTCCTGCATCAGCCGCTCGGCGCCGCGGCTGAACACCACCTCCATGCCGAGCGAGGGCAGCAGGAAGCCGCCCACCGTGTGCTCGTAGGAATGCGACAGCGGCAGGAAGGAGAGGTATTGCCTGCCGTCGAAGCCGAGCCGCTCGGCGAGCGGGATCACCCCGTTGCGGTTCGCCAGCAGCGAGCGGTGCGGCAGCATCACCCCCTTGGGCAGGCCGCCGGTGCCGGAGGTGTAGATCAGGCAGGCGAGGGAATCGCGCGAGGCCTGGCTGGTCTCGGCCGCCAGCATCGCGGGGTCGGCCGCGGTGCCGAGCGCCTCCTCCCAGGCATGGCTGGCGAGGCCCGGCGCCTCCACCACCCCCTCGCAGCAGACCAGCAGCTCGAGCCCCCCCGCCTGCGCTGCCGCGGCCAGCACCCGCTCGGCGAGGCGGCGGGTGGCGACGATGGCGGCGCGCGCCCCGGAATCCCTGAGGATATGGCCGTGGTCCACCGGCGTGTTGGTGACATAGGTCGGCACCGTGACGGCACCGATCGCCATGATGGCCGTGTCGGCCACCGCGAATTCCGGCCGGTTCTCGGAAACCAGCAGCACTCGGTCGCCCGGCGCCACCCCGTTGGCGCGCAGGAAGGCGGCGAGCGCGGCCACCTGCCGGGCATAGTCCCCCCAGCTCAGCCGCTGCCAGCCGCCGTCGCGCCAGTAGCGGATGAGCGGGCGGGCGGCCCATTGCCGCGCCCGCGCCAGCATCATGCCGGGCAGCGTCGGCCAATTGCCCCGTGAGTACGGCATTCCTTCCGGTCGTCCTCCCGGCCCAGGCCCCCCGGGTGCCATCTAATACCAACGGCGCGGTGGGGCCACCGTGCCGCGGCCCACCATCCCGCGCCGTCGTCGCTTGGCCCAGGCTGCCAGTGGCTTATATGGACGGTGTGAGCATCATCCCCCGCCCCGTCCTTGCCCCCCTCGACACCGCCGCCGGCGCCGAATCGCTGCCGGTGTGGGACCTGTCGGACCTCTACGCCTCGCCGGACGATCCGCGGCTCGCCGCCGACCTGGCGCGCGCCGACACCCAGGCCAAGGCCATGGAGCAACGGCTCGCCGGGAAGCTTGCGGACCTCCCGGGCGATGCGCTGGCCGCCGCCATCGCGGAATACGAGGGGGTGGAGGAGGTCCTCGGCCGCGCGGTCTCCTACGCTCAGCTCGTCTTCAGCGGCGACGCGCAGGACCCGGCCAATGGCCGCTTCTACCAGACCATCCAGGAGCGGGTGACGGCGATCAGCAGCCACCTGCTGTTCTTCACCCTCGAGCTGAACCGGCTCGAGGATGCGGTGCTCGAGCCGAAGATCGCGGGCTCCCAGGCGCTCGCCCATTGGCGCCCCTGGCTGCGCGATCTCCGAGTCTTCCGCCCGCACCAGCTCTCGGACGAGGTCGAGAAGCTGCTGCACGAGAAGGAGGTGACCGGCCGCTCCGCCTGGAATCGCCTGTTCGACGAGACGGTCGCGACCATGAAGGTGCGCGTCGCCGAGGAGGAGCTCACCGTCTCCGCCGCGCTCAACAAGCTGTCGGACCGCGACCGTGAGGTGCGCCAAGCGGCCGCGCAGGGCATCTCCCAGGCCTTCGGCGAGCGCGTGCGGCTCTTCGCGCTGATCACCAACACCCTCGCCAAGGACAAGGAGATCATCGACACCTGGCGGCGCTACCCGCGGCCCGGCTCGGCGCGCAACCGCGCCAACATGGTCGAGGACGAGGTGGTGGACGCCCTCGTCGCCGCAGTGCGCGAGAGCTATCCGCGCCTGTCGCACCGCTACTACGCGATGAAGGCGAAGTGGCTCGGCCTGCCCAGGCTGATGCACTGGGACCGCAACGCGCCGCTGCCCGACGAGGACGATCGCCAGATCCCCTGGCCGCAGGCGGTGGAGCGCGTGCTGACCTCCTACGGCGCCTTCAGCCCGGAGCTCGCGGCGATCGGCCGGCGCTTCTTCGACAAGCCGTGGATCGACGCGGCGCTGCGCGCCGGCAAGGCCTCCGGCGCCTTCGCCCATCCGACGGTGCCGAGCGCGCATCCCTATCTGCTGCTGAACTATCACGGCAAGTCGCGCGACGTGATGACGCTGGCGCATGAGCTCGGCCATGGCGTGCACCAGATCCTCGCCGCCGGGCAGGGCTACCTGATGTCCTCCACGCCGCTGACCCTGGCCGAGACCGCATCCGTGTTCGGCGAGATGATGACCTTCCGCGCCGTGCTGGACGCCGAGCAGGACCCGGTCCGCCGCCGCGCCATGCTCGCCGGCAAGGTCGAGGACATGCTGAACACGGTGGTCCGCCAGATCGCCTTCTACAGCTTCGAGACGAAGCTGCACGACGAGCGCCGCAAGGGCGAGCTCTCCCACGAGCGCATCGCCGAGCTCTGGATGCAGGTGCAGACCGAAAGCCTCGGCCCCGCCTTCGACTTCACCGAGGATTACGGCGTGTACTGGGCCTACATCCCGCACTTCATCCACACGCCGTTCTACGTGTACGCCTACGCCTTCGGCGACTGCCTGGTGAACGCGCTCTACGGCGTGTACCGCGACGGCTCGGTGCCCGATTTCGAGACGAAGTACCTCGAGATGCTGCAGGCCGGCGGCACCAAGCGCCACAAGGAGCTGCTGGCGCCCTTCGGGCTGGATGCGTCCGACCCCGCCTTCTGGAAGAAGGGGCTGAACGTGATCTCCGGCTTTATCGATGAATTGGCGCGCTCCTCGCGCGACGATGAGTTGGCGCGCTCTTCGCGCGACGATGAATCAGACTCCGCCGGTGTCTGAGCGCGAGGGCAGCACGCTCTTCGGCGAGCTGCGCCGGATGGCGCGGACCTCCGGCGCGGTCGGCGGCATCGCCGCGCGCGTCGCGGGCCAGCGCCTCCTCGGCCTCAGGACCGACAGGGCGGCGCATGCCGAGGATCTGAAGGCGATCCTCGGCGGGCTCAAGGGCCCGATGATGAAGGTCGCGCAATTCCTCTCGACGGTGCCGGAGGCGCTGCCGGAGGAATACGCGCGCGAGCTCGCGGAGCTGCAATCCAACGCGCCGCCGATGGGCTGGCCCTTCGTGCGCCGTCGCATGGCGAGCGAGCTCGGCCCCGACTGGCAGTCGAGATTCGCCCGCTTCGGCCAGGAAGCCGCGGCGGCCGCCTCCCTCGGCCAGGTCCATCGCGCCACCCTGCCCGACGGACGCGAGGTCGCCTGCAAGCTGCAATACCCCGACATGCCGAGCGTGGTGGAAGCCGATCTCCGCCAGCTCAAGCTCGCGCTCGGCCTCTACCGCCGCATGGACTCCAGCCTCGACCACGACGAGGTCTACATGGAGCTCGCGGACCGGCTGCGCGAGGAGCTCGACTACCTGCGGGAAGCCGCACAGATGCGGCTCTACAAGGTCATGCTCGCCGGCATCCCCGGCGTGCAGGTGCCGCAGCCGATCGAGGGCTACTGCACGCGCCGCCTGCTCACCATGACCTGGCTCGAGGGCCGCGCCATCCTCGCCCGCATCGAGGAGAACCCGCCGCCCGAGGAACGCGCCGGCTACGCCCGCGCGCTGTTCCGCGCCTGGTACGTGCCCTTCTACCGCTACGGCGTCATCCATGGCGACCCGCATCTCGGCAACTACCAGGTGCGCCACGGCGCCGACGGCTTCGGCATCAATCTGCTCGATTTCGGCACCATCCGCGTCTTCCCGCCGAGCTTCGTCACCGGCGTCATCATGCTCTACGAGGCGGTGCGCGACGGCGACGAGGAGAAGGCCGCGGCCGCTTACGCGAGCTGGGGCTTCCGCAACCTCTCGCGCGACACCATGAGCGTCCTGCACCTCTGGGCGAAGTTCCTCTACGAGCCGCTGCTCGACGACCGCGTGCGAACGATCCAGGAAAGCGGCGATCCGCATTTCGGCCGCAAGGTCGCGGAAGAGGTGCATGCCGGGCTGAAGCGCACCGGCGGCGTCCGCGTGCCCCGCGAATTCCCGCTGATGGACCGCGCCGCGATCGGCCTCGGCTCGGTGTTCCTGCGTCTCCGCGCGGAACTGAACTGGCACCGGCTCTACGAGGAGCTGATCCAGGACTTCGACGAGGCCGCCGTCGCCGCACGCCAGCAGGCGGCGCTCGCGGATGCGAAGGTGCCGCCGCGGGCGTAGAGTTGGGGGGCGGAGTGAACTCCGCCCCCCAAACCCCCCACCTCCTTTTTTTGGCTACTTGGCGCTTGTGCGCACCGCGCGCTCGAGGCGCGCATCGTTGTCGCGTGGAGAACGGCGCGCTCGCCACTCCGCACTCTCAGCCGCCACGGAAATTCGAGTTCCTGAGCGCCCCTCTCCACCCCTCCCAAGTCACCAAAAAAAGGAGGCGGGGGGTCTGGGGGGCGGAGTTCTCTCCGCCCCCCAGCACTTCAGCTCTCACCTCTGCCCCGGCACCTGCATCGGCTCGCGCGACGCCTCCAGCGGCCCGAACAGCCCGCGCAGGAAGCCTGGCGTCAGCGCCGCGAGCGGGTTCACCGTCACGTTCGGATCGTTCAGCGCCCCGCGCACGCGGTAGGTCGCGGCGAACACCCCGCCGCCGGCTTCCGGGCTGAAGATGCGCCCGAGCAGCGGGATGTGTCCGAGCAGCGAGTTGATGAAATAGGCGGGCACGATGGTGCCTTCCATGTCCAGGATGGAGCGCCGGCGGTCCAGGTGTCCCTTCGCCGTCAGCCCGAGCGAGGACGAGAAGGCGCGCGCATCCTCGATCGTCAGCGCCTGGCGCGTGAGCCGGAACGGCGCGATCAGCCGCGTGAAGCCGAGGCCTGGCCCGCTCAGCGCGTCGACCAGCCCGTAGAGCGTCATCGCCTGCAAGAGCTTGCCGAGCGCCGGCGCGTTGCGCACGGAGAAGTCGTTGAGCTCCGCCGTGCCGGCGAGCGTCGCCCCCGGCAGCTGGCTGTCGTAGTGCGCGAGCACGGAAAGCCGGCCGCCCTGGATCGAGCCGACTAGGTCGAAGGCCCGCAGCAGCGCGCCGCCATCCTCGCTGGCGATGCGCAGCTCGCGCCGGCGCCCCTGCGGCAGCAGCGACAGCTCGAAGCCGGCATTCGCCGTCAGCCGCCCGCGTGCGGCGACCTGCTGCACCACCCCCGCACCGTCCACCCGCGCCTGGGTCGTCACCGCCGTCATCTGCCGGCCCTCGCCCAGCACCACCCGATCGAAGCGCGCATCCAGCGCCACCGAGGGGCCGCGCTGCGCCGCCGCGGCGGGCGGCGTCTCGACCGTCGGATTGTCCTGCGCCGCCATCGCCGGGGCGAGGTCGAGCAGCGGCCCGCGCAGCGCCAGGCTCCAGGGCGCGCCCTGGCTCGCCGGCGGCCGCAGCTCGCCGCTGAACCGGCTGCGGCCGAGCTGCGATTCCTGGATCTCCAGCCGCTCCGGCATGCCCTGCCGCATGGCTTCCGCACGCCCGCGCAGCAGCGCGTCCGGCGCCTCGATGCGCGCCGATTCCACCGCCGCCAGCACGCCGTTCTGCAGCCTGAGCGCGAATTCGGCGCTGCCCGCGGTGCCGCGCGCCTTGCTCCAGGCCAGCGGGTCCAGGGCGAGCCGCGTATCGCGCAGATCGGCCTTCACCGTCAGCCGCCCTCGCCCGCTGCGCCGCGTCTCGTTGCGCAGCTCGAGACCCATCGTGCCTTCCGCCACCGCCGAGAGATCGAAGCCGAGCGCCGCAAGCTGGCGCAGCTCCGCGCGCGCCGTGGCGCTCTCGCGCGTCAGCACCTGGGTCGCCGGGCCGGGGCGGAAATCCATCTCCTGGGTCAGCCGCAGCGGGATCTCCGCCACTACCGCCTGGCCGGTCGCGCGCAGCCCGTCATTGTCGAGCGTCGCCTCGATCGCCCCGCGCTCGAGGTCGCGGTCGAGCACGGCGCGCGGGATGCGCACATCGGCGGCGCGGAGCTGCGCGCGGATGCGCACCTCCTCGGCGGGCAGCGCATCCACCATGCGGAAGGTGAGCGCGATCCGCACCTCCTGCAGCGTGCCGCTCATCTCGCCGACCGGCGGCGGGCGGCGGTCGAACAGATGCAGCCGCGGATGGCGCACCAGGGTCCAGGCATCGCCGAGCGGCCCCGCCAGGCGCAGGTTGAAATCGGCGATCTCCGGGTCGGTCTCGAAGCTGACCTTGAGCGTGCCCTCGCGCAGCTCCAGCGCGGTGCCGGACTGCCTGCCGCCCTGGGCGCGGATGGTGATGGCGGTCGGGTTGAACTCCGCGCGCCCGCTCACCCCCTCCACCGGCGCCATCGGCCTGAGCCAGTGCACCGTTGCCCCGCTGGCCTCGGCGCTGCCCGCGAGATCCACCAGGGTGAAGCCTTCCAGCGCCTCGGTCGCCTGCAGCTCCACCCGCCAGCGCCCGTTCTGCGCCACGCCGGCGGTGAGGTTGGCGGTCATCCAGCGCCGCGCATTGCCGCCGATCCCCTCCGGCCAGTAGTGCGCGAGATCGGCGAAGTCCACGCGGTCCACCCCGAGCTCGAGCGCCGCGCGCCACACCCCGCCGGCCAGCCGCGCCTCGCCCTGCGCCGTCAGGATGGGCGCCGGCGCCTGCCCCGCCCCCGGCGGCGGCGCCAGCCTGAGCCGCGCCCGTTCCAGCCGCAGCGCCGCTTCGGCGTAGTCCGCGCGCAGTTCGAGCCCGGCGATCGCCACCTTGCCGCGCGCCACGGCCAGGCTCCCAGCTCCCGTCACCAATTGCCCGGCGAGCGCCACCGGCCGTCCCGCCGCGTCGAAGCGGGCGGTGGCGGTCACCGCGGCGCTCGCATCGAGCATGGCGAGCGGCGCCAGGGCGGGGGCCGCCCGCGCCAGCGCGGCCGGGCGCACCGCCGGCAGGCTCAGAGTGAGCTCGGCCCGCTGCAGTCCCGCCCCCAGGCTGCCCGCCAGCCGCACCGGCACGCGTTCCTGGTCGAGCGTGAGCACTGCGCTGCCGGACAGCTCCAGCCCGCCGCGGGCGAGCCGCACCAGCTCGATCTCCACCCCTTCCATCGCCCAGGCGCGGCCGAGCTGCTGGTCCACCACGGCGAGTCTGCCGCCATGCACCGCCACCCGCCGCAGCGCCGAGAGGGCGGAGCGGTCCGAGGGCGGCCGCTGCAACTCGGAGAGGAGATGGCCGAGGAAATCCTCCCCGGCCTGGCGCTCGGCGGGCGCCGCCGCCGCTTCGCTGTCCTCGCCCAGGCTGCCGAGGTCGAAGGCGAAGGCCCCGTCGGCGGCGCGGAAGGCACGCAGCCTTGGCCCGCGCAGCACCAGGCTGCGCGGCACCAGCCTGCCTTGCAGCAGCGCCCGCGGCGAGAGCGAGACCGCGGCATCCGGCAGCTCGGCCCGCACCGCGCCGCCCGCTTCCACCGCCCGGACCCCGCGCAGGGTGAGCTCGAGCGGCAGGGCGCGGCCCTGTTCCCAGCCCTGCCAGGCGATGATGGCGTTGCCGATCTCCAGCCTGGTGGGCCCGCCGGCCTCGTTGAAGGCCGCCTCGATCTGCTGGGCGAGGAAGGGCAGCTCCACCGGCCCCTGCGCCAGCCGCCAGGCGGCGGCCCCGAGGCCCAGGCCAAGCAGGATGGTGGCGGTGAACAGGATGCCGCAGGCGCGATGCAGCACGCGCCCGGCTTGACCGGCGGCCCGCCTCACCTGTCTCCTCCCGCGCGATGCCGGCCGCCATCCAGCCCGAGCGCCTGCCGCGCCCCTTCGACCCCGACGCGGCCGCGCGCGCGCAGGAGCAATTCTGCGACCGCGGCGCCGCGGAAAAGGCGTTCGCCGCCACCCCCGCGGGTGCGGCGCTGCTGGCGGCGCTCGGCGGCCACAGCCCCTACCTGGCCGAGCTCGCCATCCGCGAATCGGCCACCCTGATCCGGATTACCGAGATCGGCCCGGACGACAGCTTCGCCCGCGCCCTCGACCCGCTGACCCGCGCCGATCCAGGCGCCAGCCGCCAGGCGGTCGCCGCCCTGCTGCGCCAGGCGAAGCGCCAGGCCGCGCTGATCGCCGCGGTGGCCGACATCGGAAGCCTCTGGAGCCTCGATCAGGTCACCGGCGCGCTCTCCGACCTCGCCGACGCCGCGGTGGACTATGCCTGCGCCCATCTCCTGCGCGAGGCCGCCGAACGCGGCGATCTCCGCCTCTCCGGCGGAAGCCGTGCCGATCCGCGCGCCGTGGGCCGCGGCTCCGGTCTCGTCGTGCTGGGCATGGGCAAGCTCGGCGGCCGGGAACTGAACTACTCGTCTGATATCGACCTCATGCTGCTCTACGACCCCGAGGCCGCAGCCTATCACGCCGACCGGGCCGGTGCCGTCTATGTCCGTCTCGCTCGCGATCTGGTGCGGCTGATGGAGGAACGCACCGCCGAGGGCTACGTCTTCCGCACCGATCTCAGGCTGCGCCCGGACCCGGCCGCCACGCCGCTCGCCGTCTCCATACCCGCCGCCGTCACCTATTACGAGAGCCTCGGCCAGAACTGGGAACGCGCGGCGATGATCAAGGCGCGGCCGGTGGCCGGCGACCGCGCCGCCGGCGACGCCTTCCTGCGCGAGATCCGGCCCTTCGTCTGGCGCCGCCATCTCGATTTCGCCGCGGTCGCCGACATCCACGCGATCAAGCGCCAGATCCATGCGCACAAGGCGGGGAAGGGGGCCCACGCCACGGTGCAGCTCGCCGGCCACGACGTGAAGCTCGGCCGCGGCGGCATCCGCGAGATCGAGTTCACCGCCCAGGTGCTGCAGCTCATCTGGGGCGGGCGCGATCCCGGGTTGCGCGATCCGACGACGCTCGGCGCGCTCGCCGCCCTCGCGCGCGCCCACAAGATCGAGCGCCGCGCCGCCGCCGACCTCGCCGATGCCTACGTCTTCCTCCGCACGCTGGAGCACCGGTTGCAGATGCTGGCCGATCGCCAGACCCATCGCATCCCGGAGGACGCGGCCGGCATCGCGCGCCTCGCCTCCTTCCTCGGCTACGATTCGCCCGAGGCCTTCGGCGCCGCCTTCACCGCGACCCTGGCGCGGGTGGAGCGCCACTATGCCAGGCTGTTCGAGGCGGACCCGCCGCTCACCGAGGCGGAGAGCCGCGGCAACCTCGTCTTCACCGGCGTCGAGGACGACCCCGAGACGCTGCAGACGCTGCGCGGCCTCGGCTACGACAATCCGGCCAGCGTCGCCGCGCTGGTGCGCGGCTGGCACCACGGCAGGGTGCGCGCCATGCGCAGCGAGCGCGCGCGCGAGCTGATGACCGCGCTGGTCCCCGCGCTGCTCGGCGTCTTCGCGCGCCAGCCGCATCCGGACCAGGCGCTGGCCCGCTTCGACGCGGTGCTGTCGCGGCTTCCCGCCGGCGTGCAGATGCTGAGCCTGTTGCAGCGCAACCCGGCGCTGCTGGAGCGCCTCGCCGGCGTGCTCGGCGCCGCGCCGCAGCTCGCCGACCACCTCGCGCGCCACACCGCGGCGCTGGAGGGCCTGCTGGTCGGCACGCTGCCGACCGGCGGCGGCGCCGCGGCGACGCTGCCCGCGCTGCTCAAGGAGGCGCGCCACCTCGAGGAGGCGATGGAGGCGGCGCGCCGCCTGGTGCTGGAAGGCAAATTCGAGATCGACGCGGCGGCGCTGGAAGGCCTGATCGACGCCGATGCGGCGGGCGAGGCGCGCAGCGCGCTGGCCGATGCGGCGATCGCCGCGCTGCTGCCGCATGTCGTGCAGGAATTCGCCGCGAAGCACGGCAAGGTGGCGGGCGGCGCGCTCGCCGTGGTGGCGCTCGGCAAGCTCGGCGGGCGGGAGATGCTGCCGGGCTCCGACCTCGACCTGATCCTGATCTACGACCACGACCCCGCGGCCGAGGCGAGCACCGGCAGCGCACGGCGCGGCGCCGCGCCGATCCGCCCGCTGGCGCCGAGCCAGTATTTCACCCGCCTCGCCCATGCGGTGATCGCCGCCATCACCGCGCCGGGCGGGGAGGGGAAGCTCTACGAGGTGGACATGCGGCTGCGTCCTTCGGGATCGAAGGGCCCGGTCGCCGTCGCGCTGCCCTCCTTCCGCCGCTACCACGCGGAGAGCGCCTGGACCTGGGAACGGATGGCGCTGACGCGCGCGCGCGTCGTCGCCGGCACGCCCGGCCTCACTGGCCTGAAGCGCAAGATCGAGGCCGCGATCCGCGCCGCGGTCACGCGCGCCGAGGTGGCGCCGCAGGCGCTGCCCGATGCCGCGGCGATGCGCGCGCGCATGCTGCGCGACCTGCCGGCGGAAGGCCCGTGGGATCTCAAGCTGACGCCGGGCGGGCTGGTGGAGATCGAATTCGTGGCGCAGGCCCTGCAGCTCGCCCATGCGCATCGCAACCCCGCCCTGCTCGCGACCACCACGCGCATCGCGCTGCAGAAGCTCGCCGACGCCCGCATCCTGCCGGCGGAGGAAGCCGCGGCGCTGATCGCCGCCGAGAAATTGTGGCGCACGATCATCGCCCTGCTGCGCCTGACGGTCGGCCGCTGGCGCGAGGAGGCGCTGCCCGGCCCGGTCGCCGCCGCGCTGCTGCGCGTCGCCGCGCCGCTCCTGCCCGAGGATCCGCCCGCCGATCTCGCCGCGCTGCGTGCGCGCATGCAGCGCATCGCGGCCGAGGTGCGCGGCGTGTTCGAGCGCCGCATCGGCGCGCTCACCCTGCATCCGGAGACCATGAAATGAGCGAAGTTCGGGAAGGCGATCCCGCGCCGGATTTCTCCCTGCCCGCGAGCGGCGGGCGCGAGGTCGGCCTCGCATCGCTGAAGGGCAAGCCCTTCCTGCTCTATTTCTATCCCAAGGCCGACACCCCCGGCTGCACCGTGCAGGCTTGCGGCGTGCAGGAAGCGCTGCCGCAGCTCGGCAAGCTCGGCCTGGCGGTGATCGGCGTCTCGCCCGACCCGATTCCGCCGATCGAGCGCTTCGCGAAGAAGTACGGCCTGCAATTCCCGCTCGCCTCGGATGCCGAGCACAAGGCCGCCGAGGCCTATGGGGTGTGGGTGGAAAAATCCATGTACGGCCGCAGATACATGGGCATGGAACGCTCGAGCTTCCTGATCGGCGCCGACGGCCGCATCGCGCGCATCTGGCGCAAGGTGAAGCCGGCCGAGCACGCCAAGCAGGTGCTGGAGGCGGCGCAGGCGCTATGACGATGAAACTCTATTCCGGCCCGCTCAGCATGTTCGGCGCCAAGGCGGAGATCGCGCTACGCGAGAAGGGCGTGGACTTCACGCTCGAGATGGTGCCCTTCACCACCGCGGACCGCTACGAGCCCAAGCACCCCGAGGTGCTGCGCGTGAACCCGAAGCGCCAGGTGCCGGTGCTGGTGGATGGCGCGCTCGCCATCTTCGATTCCACCCAGATCTTCGAGTATCTCGAGGACCGCTTCCCCGAACCGCCGCTCTGGCCTTCCGCGCCGCAGGACCGCGCGCGGGCGCGCCAGCTCGAGCTCACATCCGACGAGGTCTACTTCCCCCACATCATCCGCCTGATGGGGCTGGAGCAGATGCCACAGGACCCCGCCGCCATCGCCGCCCGCGAGGCCGCGGCGCGCTTCTACGCGGAGATCGACGCGCTGCTGGCAGATCGCGACCACCTCGCAGGTCCCTTCACCTATGCCGACATCGCCTTCTTCATGGCGCAGCTTTTCGGCGAGCGGAAAGGCGCAGTCGCCACCGCAGAGACGCCGAACCTGCTGCGCTGGCGCGCGCGCATCCTGGAGCGGCCGGCGGTGCGCCAGGTGGCAGGCGCGATGGCGGCCTTCCTGCGCGCGCACGCGCGACCGGTGCCCGAGTACCTGGCCGGCATCTGACGCCGCTCGGCGATTCCAGAGATGTTACCGCTCGCACGCCGCGCCGGGCGGAACCGCGCATCTTCATCAGGCGTTCCTTTCCTGTCGTGAACCAGGTCGCAGGGGCCCAGCACGAGGCGAGGACGCCATGAAGCACTTGATGATGGTGAACCCGCTGCTCGGCATGTGGCTCGGCGGCATGCATGCCTGGATGCGGACCCTGAATTTCTGGAGCGGCGCCTGGATGTACGAGAGCCGCGACGCGCAGCCGCAGCCAGTGCCCGCTGCGGTGGTGGTGCCGCTGCGCCGCGCCGCTTCCGGCCGCCGCTGACCGCGCGGCCCGGGCCGGCGGCAATTCGCTCGGCAAGTCCCGCCGCAGGAAGACGCGCTGTCGAGTGCGCCGAGGCACCGCTCGGCGCGCGGCCCAGCCGCCCCGACAGCGGCTCCCCGTCATAGGCGTCATCGCGGCTGGGCGTGGTCATGACCCTGCCGTCACAACTCCGCGCGACAGCGTTGCCAGCCCGCGCCGATCGGGTATCACCCGCCGCGCCATCGGATCGAGGGAGGAGACCCAATGACGCTGCAATCGCCCGGCCCGGCGCCGCTTCCCCGCCGCGCCGCGCTCGGCGGCGGCCTCGCCCTGCTCGCCGCGCCCACCATCGCCCGCGCCCAGGCTTGGCCCTCGCGCCCCATCACCCTCATCGTCGGCTTCCCGCCCGGCGGCCAGACCGACTTCGCCGCCCGCGTCATCCAGCCCGGCCTCTCCGCCGCCCTCGGCGTGCCGGTGGTGATCGACAACCGCGGCGGCGCCGGCGGCAATCTCGGCACCGAAGCGGTGCTGCGCGCGCGCCCGGACGGCTACACGCTGCTCGCCGGCAATTCGAGCCCGGTGACCATCAACCCGCACACCTTCCCGGGCATGACGATTAACCCGCTCGAGCTCACGCCGATCGGGCTCAGCCTGCAGAGCTCGCTGATCCTCTGCGTGCACCCCTCCGTGCCGGCGCGGACCGTGCAGGAGTTCATCGCCTGGGTGAAGGCGCAGCCGCGCGGCGTGGATTACGGCGCGGCCAGCGCCGGCAGCCTCTCCCACTGCGCCATGGAACTCTTCCGCAACCGCATCGGCAACCCGACGATGGAGAGCATCCCCTATCGCGGCAGCGGCCCCGCCATGCAGGATTTCATCGCCGGCCGCTTCAGCGCGATGTTCGACGGCGCCTCCGTCGTCGCGCCCTTCCTCAAGGCCAACCAGCTGCGCGGCCTGCTCGCCACCGGCGAGAACCGCTCGCCCGCCTTCCCCGACATCCCGACCTCATCGCAGGCCGGGCTCAACGACTTCACCTTCACCGCCTGGATCGGCCTGTTCGGCCCGCGCGGCCTCCCGGCCGAGATCGTGCAGCGCGTACACGCCGCCCTCGACCGCGCGCTGCAGGACGCGACGCTGCGCGAGCGCATCACCTCGCAGGGCGACGAGCCGGGCGGCGGGAGCACCGAGGAATTCGCCGCCATGGTGCGGCGCGATCACGCGCGCTGGGGCGAGGTCGTGCGCACCAACAACATCCGCGCCGACTGACCAAGAAAAAGAACTGGGGAAGGGAGGTGAACTCCCTTCCCCAGACCCCATCCCTCCTTTTTTTGGATACTTGGCGCTCGTGGCGCCCGCACTCCCAGGCGCCGCAGCATTGTCGTGTGGAGAACGGCGCTACGCGCTCTGGCCGCTCTTCAGGCCACCCTTGGCGAGCAGGTCGGCCACCACCTCCCAGTTCACCAGCTTGTCCAGGAAGTTCTGCAGGTAGTTCGGGCGCACATTGCGGAAGTCCAGGTAATAGGCGTGCTCCCACACATCCACGCCGAGGATCGGCTGGCCTTCGCCGGTGGAGAGCGGATTGGCGCCGTTCGGCGTCTTGGTCACCTTCAGCTTGCCGTCGGCGGCGACGATCAGCCACGCCCAGCCGGAGCCGAACTGCGTCACGCCGGCCTGCTTGAAATCCTCCTTGAACTTGGCAAGCCCGCCGAGATCGCTGTCGATCTTCGCGGCAAGCGCCGCGGGCACGCTCTCGCCATGGCTGCCGCCCGGCTGCATCACCTGCCAGAACAGGCAGTGGTTCCAGTGCTGCCCGGCCTGGTTCAGCACCGGCAGCCCCTCGGCGCCCTGCTTGCCGGCCTCGGCGACGATCTGCTCGAGCGTCTTGCCCGCGAGGCCCTTGCTCTCGATCAGGCCGTTGAGCGCGGTGACATAGGCTTGGTGGTGCTTGCCATGGTGCAGCTCCAGCGTCTCCTGGCACATGCCGGAGGCGGTGAGGGCACTGGTGGCATAGGGCAGCGGCGGCAGGCTGAAGGCCATGGATCCTCTCCCGTGCGATGTCGGCCCGCTCCGCCCGCGGCGGTGCGCGTGAGGCCAGGGCTGACCTAGGCGCGGGTCGGAAGCTGGTCAACCGGCCGGGCCGCGCTTGCGCCCCTGCCGCCAAGCCTTCATCTCGACGTGATGGAACAGGCCGGGATCTTCGCCGACATCGCGCATATCGCGCGCACGCACGATCCGGACCGCTTCCTCTGCGCCCTCTTCGCACCCGCGGCGAAGCGCGACGCGCTGTTCACCCTGATCGCCTTCAACCACGAGCTCGCCCATGCGCGCGAGGCCGTGACCAATCCCGTCGCGGCGCTCATCCGCCTGCAATTCTGGCGCGAGACGGTGGAGGAGGCGCGCCAGGGCGGGACGCCGCGCCGCCACGCGGTCGCCGCCCCGCTGCACGCGGCGATCGCTTCCGGCCTGCTCGAGCCCGCCGACCTGCTCGCCATGATCGAAGGCCGCGAGGCCGAGGCCGAGGCGCCGCTGCCGACCGACACCGCCTTCCGCTCCTATCTGCGCGCCACCGCCGGCGCGCTCGCCGTCGCTTCCGGCCGGCTGCTCGGCGCCGAGGGGCCGGATTTCGCCGTCCTGCAATCGCTCGGTGCGCTCTACGGCCTCGCCGGCGTGCTGCGCTCGGTCGGCACGCATGCCGCGCAGGGACGCTGCCTGCTGCCGGCGGACCGGCTCGCCGAGACCGGGCTGACCGTGGAGGCGGCGATCCGCGAGCCCGAGGCGCCGGCCATGCACGACCTGGTGGCGCGCCTGGCGCGGGAAGGCCTCGCCGCGCCGGTGCCGCATCGGGGCAGGATCTCGCCATTCGCCATCGCGGCGGCACTTCCCGCCGTGCTGGCCCGGCGCGACCTGCGCCGGCTCGCACGCGGCCGCGCGGTGGAGCTTCCGCGCGGATTGGGCGCGCGCCTCGCCGTCACCTTCGCCGGCCTGCGCGGCCGGATCTGACGCGCGGCGGCGGAGGCATTCCGGCAGACTGCGCGCGCGCCTGGGGGGCGGAGTGAACTCCGCCCCCCAGACCCGCGGGGATAGCTCCGTTCTCAGCCCGACAACGGCTCGGCGCCTGAGAGTGCGGGAGGAGCCAGCGCCAATAAGCCAAAAAAAGGAGGTGGGGGTGTGGGGGCGGAGTTCTCTCCGCCCCCACTCTTTCTTCTGGAATCCGCTCTGGCCATCACCCTCGCCGCCTTGCGCGGCAGCGCCCTGAAGCGTTTCCTTGGCCGGCGCGGTGGGCGCGGGGCAGGCTCGGCCGCGACACGACCATCGGGGGAGCCAATTGGCCATGTCGTCTGTCCTCGCCGCCTTCCCGCGCCGCCCGCTGACCCTGCGATCGGGTCGCGGCACCTTCGGCGGATGGGTGCTCGCCTTCATCGCCGTGATCCTCTTCGGCGCCTTCGCCGCCATGATGGCGATGGAGGTGGTGCCCGCGCTGCGCGACGACTTCACGGTGCGCGAGACCGCCGCGCCCACCGCCACCGGCCGCATGACCGAGGGGCGCTGCCGCTCCCGCGCCATGATCCTGCAATCCTGCGAGATGACCCTGACCTGGCGCGCCAAGGACGGCCCCCATACGCGCCAGGTGAGCTACATGTTCGTCGAGCCGCATTTCGGCAATTGGACGGTGCAGGTGCTCACCGATCCCGCGCGGCCCGACCTCGTCACCACCGATATGGGCCTCGACCGGCTGTGGAACCGCGTCATCACCGCCGCCGTCTTCGCCGCCTTCCTGGTGGCGATGGCGATCGGCGGGTTCTTCGCGCTGCGCCGCAGCCAGCGCACCAAGCGGCTGGTGCGCAGCATGTCGGGCAAGGTCCTGATGCCGGTGCCCGTGCTGTTCCGCGGCTGGGGCCAGGGCCCGACCTGGCGGGTGCAGGACGAGCGCGGCGCCAGCTTCGAATGGCCGGTGCGCAAGGGCGACAAGCCCTTCGTGCTGGACGAGGCGCGCGGCCTGGTGCTGGCGCTGCGCGACCCGGCCGGCGGCCCCGCCTTCCCGCTCGACGAGAAGCTGCGCCTGGTCGATCTCGACAAGGCGGAGCGCGACCACATCCGGGCCGTGCAGCACGGCCCGATGCCGGTGATGCGCCCCGCCTGAGCGCGACGCGTCAGCCGCGTCCGCGGCGAAGCTCCAGCGCCCGGACGCACTGGTTCCCGCGCAGCTCGCCGCGGAATACCCCGTTCTCTATGCGGCCGCTGATGGTGGTCGCGTCACTCTCGCTCCGCATGGTCAGGGCGCCATCCGGTTGCACCGGCCCGGTCGCCGTCCTGCCCTGGAGCGTGTCGTAGGTCATGCGCGCCTGCCCATTGGTGACGGTGAAGCTGCGCCGGCCGGTCTGCGCACCGCAGGTATTGCCGCGGCTGAGGGTGAGGTTGCTCTCGCCTGCATAGCGCCCGTCGAAGCGGGTTCCCCCTGGCGAAGGCATGGCCGCCGGGGCTGCCGCCGGCGCGGCAGCGGGTGCGGCGCTTTGCGCGGGCGGCGTGCCGTTGCCGCTCGCGCAGGCGCCGAGCAAACCGATCAGGCCAAGACAGACCATGCTATGACGGGCCATGTGACAGTTCCTCCCTGACAACGGTGCGATCCTAGGACGAACTTGCCCGGGACTGCACGCATTCCTGTCGGGAGTGGACGCCCCCTCAGGCCCGCCGCTTCACCCGCTTGGGCGCCTCCTCGCGCCCCAGCAGCGGGGCGAGGAACCGCCCCGTATGGCTCTCCGCCACCTCGGCGATCGCCTCCGGCGGCCCTTCCGCCACCAGCATGCCGCCGCCGTCGCCGCCCTCCGGCCCGAGATCCAGCACCCAGTCCGCGGTCTTGATGACCTCGAGGTTGTGCTCGATCACCACTACCGTGTTGCCCGCCTCCACCAGCGCGTGCAGCACCTCGAGCAGCTTGCGCACATCCTCGAAATGCAGCCCGGTGGTAGGTTCATCCAGGATGTAGAGCGTGCGCCCCGTGGCGCGGCGCGACAGCTCCTTCGCCAGCTTGATGCGCTGCGCCTCGCCGCCCGAGAGCGTCGTCGCCTGCTGGCCGAGATGGATGTAGCCCAGCCCCACCTCGCGCAGCACCTTGAGCTTCTCGAAGATCGCCGGCACCGCGCTGAAGAACTCGCAACCCTCGTCCACCGTCATGTCGAGAACGTCCGCGATGGACTTGCCGCGGAACTGCACCTCCAGCGTCTCGCGGTTGTAGCGGCGGCCCTTGCAGGTGTCGCAGGTGACATAGACGTCGGGCAGGAAGTGCATCTCGATCTTCAAGACGCCGTCGCCCTGGCAGGCCTCGCAGCGGCCGCCCTTGACGTTGAAGCTGAAGCGCCCTGGCTTGTAGCCGCGGGCGCGGGATTCCGGCAGCTCGGCGAACCAGTCGCGGATCGGCGCGAACAGCCCGGTATAGGTCGCGGGGTTGGAGCGCGGCGTGCGCCCGATCGGCGACTGGTCGATGTCGATGATCTTGTCGAGCTGATCGAGCCCCTCGATGCGGTCATGCGGCGCCGGCACCTCCGCCGCCCCCATCAGCCGCCGCGCCGCCGCCTTGTACAGCGTCTCCACCACCAGGGTGGACTTGCCGCCGCCGGAAACGCCGGTGACACAAGTAAAAGTGCGGAGCGGGAAGCCGGCATCCAGCCTGCGTAGATTGTTCCCGCTTGCCCCGACCACGCGGACCATGCGCTTGCGGTCCACCTTGCGCCGCTGCTCCGGCACCGGGATGCGCTTCCGCCCGGAGAGATAGTCGCCGGTCAGCGAGGCCGGATTCGCCGCGACCTCCGCCGGCGTCCCCTGCGCCACGATGCGGCCGCCATTCTTCCCGGCGAGCGGCCCGATATCGATCAGGTGGTCGGCGGCGCGGATCGCATCCTCGTCATGCTCCACCACCAGCACGGTGTTCCCGAGGTCGCGCAGCCTTTTCAGCGTGTTCAGCAGCCGCTCGTTGTCGCGCTGATGCAGCCCGATCGAGGGCTCGTCCAGCACATAGAGCACGCCGGTCAGCCCGCTGCCGATCTGCGAGGCCAGCCGGATGCGCTGCGACTCCCCGCCCGACAGCGTGGTGGAGGAGCGCGACAGCGACAGATAGTCCAGCCCCACATCCACCAGGAAGCGCAGCCGGTCGTTGATCTCGCGCAGGATGCGCCGCGCGATCTCCTGCCGCTGCGGCGTCAGCGTGTCGTGGACGCCGGCGAACCACTCCTGCGCCTTGCGGATGGAGAGCTCCGACGCCTCGCCGATGTGCAGCCCCGCCACCTTCACCGCGAGCGATTGCGGCTTCAGGCGGAACCCGGTGCACGCGGCGCAAGGCTTTTCGGCGCGATACCGCGCGAGGTCCTCGCGCACCCAGGGATTGTCGGTCTCGCGGAACCGCCGCTCGAGATTCGGGATCACCCCCTCGAATGGCTTCTGCACTTCGTAGGCGCGCAGCCCGTCCTTGTATTTCAGCTTCACCACCTCGGCGCCGGTGCCGAACAGGATTGCCTTGCGCACCTTCTCCGGCAGCTCCTGCCAGGGCGTTGTCAGCGACACCTTGTAGTGCCGCGCCAGGCTCTCCAGAGTCTGGTCGTAATAGGGCGATTGCGACCCCGCCCAGGGCATGACGGCGCCGTCCTTCAGCGACACATCGTCCTGCGGCACCACCAGCATGGGATCGAAGAAGCTTTCGGTCCCCAAGCCGTCGCAGGAGGGGCAGGCCCCGTGCGGCGAGTTGAAGGAGAACAGCCGCGGCTCGATCTCCTCGATGGTGAAGCCGCTGACCGGGCAGGCGAATTTCGCGCTGAACACTACCCTTTCGCGCGCCTCCGGCGCGACCCGCTCGCCGCCATCGGCATACTCCGCATAGGCGATGCCGTCGGCGAGCCCCAGCGCGGTCTCGAAGCTGTCGGCGAGCCGCGGCGCGATGCCTTCGCGCACCACGATGCGGTCTACCACGATCTCGATGTCGTGCTTCAGCTTCTTGTCGAGCTTCGGCGCCTCGCCGATCTGGTAGAGCGTACCGTTGACCTTCACTCGCTCGAAGCCGCGGCGCTGCCATTCCGCAAGCTCCTTGCGGTACTCGCCCTTCTTGCCGCGCACCACCGGCGCCAGCAGCAGCAGCCGCGTGCCCTCCGGCATGGCCAGCACGCGGTCCACCATCTGCGAGACGGTCTGCGCCTCGATCGGCAGCCCGGTCGCCGGCGAATAGGGCACCCCGACCCGCGCCCAGAGCAGGCGCATATAGTCGTGGATCTCGGTGACGGTGCCGACGGTGGAGCGCGGGTTGTGGCTGGTGGTCTTCTGCTCGATGGAGATCGCCGGCGACAGCCCCTCGATCGAGTCGACATCCGGCTTCTGCATGAGCTGGAGGAACTGCCGCGCATAGGCCGAGAGCGACTCGACATAGCGCCGCTGCCCCTCGGCATAGATGGTGTCGAAGGCGAGCGAGGACTTGCCCGAGCCCGACAGCCCGGTGATGACCGTCAGCGTGTCCCGCGGGATGTCGAGATCGACATCCTTGAGGTTGTGCATCCGGGCGCCGCGGATACGGATCTGGCCGGTCATCTGGGCTCTCCTGAGGAGGGCCGGCGCCGGCCCGCGTTCTTGTTGTGTTCTGACATGTTTTGGGCGTATGGAAAAGGGGGGCGCGCCCAAGGGATCGTGGTGTTGATCCGGCGAGCCCGCGTCATCGGCGCGTCGGGCGGCGTCCCTGGTTCCCTTGCCGCCGCCAAGGCTCTAAGCGCGCCCATTCGTGTGGCACCGGCCGGCGCGCTTCGCTAGCCTCGCCACGGAAACGCAAGGATCGGGATTTCATGGCGGGCAGCGTCAACAAGGTCATCCTGGTGGGCAATCTGGGCCGCGACCCGGAGGTGCGAAATTTCCAGAACGGCGGCAGGGTGGTAAATCTGCGCATCGCCACCTCCGAGACCTACAAGGACCGCGAAGGCAACCGCCAGGAGCGGACCGAGTGGCATTCGGTGGCGATCTTCAACGAGAAGCTCGGCGAGGTCGCGGAGCGCTACCTGCGCAAGGGCAGCAAGGTCTATATCGAGGGCAAGCTCGAAACCCGCAAGTGGCAGGACCAGTCCGGCCAGGACCGCTACACGACGGAAATCGTGCTGCGCAATTTCGGCGGCGAGCTCACCCTGCTGGATCGCGCCGGCGGCGGCGAGGAAGGCGGCGGCAGCTACTCGAGCGGCGGGGCGCGCGGCGGCGGCGAGGGCGGCGGCACCCCCCGCAGCGGCCAGCCGCGCGGCGGGTCCGGCGGGTCCGGCGGCGGGTGGGACCGGGGGAAGACCGACCTCGACGACGACATTCCGTTCTGAGGCAGAAGAACTGGGGAAGGGAGATGAACTCCCTTCCCAGACCCCAACCCTCCTTTTTTGGCGACTTGGCGCTGAGCGACACCCGCTCGCTGAGGCGCCAAACCGTTGTCGGGCTGAGAACGGAGCACTCTCGGCCGCCGCAGCGTTGTCGTGTTCAGCACAGCGCTCGCCGCGCTTCCCTATAAGCCTGAATCCCGCACTCTCAGCCCTCGCAAGGTTGTCCGGCGCAGAACAGCCCTCGCCACGCTTCCCCGCATCCAAAAAAAGGAGGAAGGGGGGTCTGGGGGGGAGGAGTTCATCTCCTCCCCCCCAGCTCTTCAACCCCCCGCCCGTTCACCCGTCAGCGGCGTATGCGACGGCGGGTCGCTGGCTGGGAAGCTGTCCTGCACTTCGGTATCCACCAGTTCCTCGCGCGCCTGGGCGAGGAATCCCTCCGGCCCGCCGGCTGGGCGGCCCGCTTCCTGCCACAGCCGCTCGGCGCGTTCGCGGATATGCGCTTCCGTGCTGTCGGACATGCCCGGCTCCCTCGCATCCGCTGCCGATATGGGGCGCGCGGTGGCGATGCCCAGGCCGTTCAGCCGGGCGTGATCTTCTCCAGCCGGAACGGCGCCGGGTCGGCGAAGCGGCGGATCGCGTTCAGCACCAGCCTCGCCGCCGGGTTGCCGTAGCCGTCCACCGGCAGCGCGCCGATGTAGTTCATGGACCCGATGGACAGCACCGCGCCGCCATGCGGCGCTTCGAAGAAGGTGATGTCGGATCGCATCACCTCCTCATGGGTCCGCGGCCACAGCGTGTGGTCCATCCGCTCCTCGTTCACCAGCGCGTAGCTCGGCTGATGCACGACCGCGGTCGCCACGATCAGCGCATGATGCGGCGTGCCGAGGCGGACATCCGCGCGATCCAGTTCATGCCCCGCGGCGCCGCCGCCCATGAAGCCGCGCGCGCCGAATTCCACGCCGGGCCGCGCCTCCGCGATGCCTTCGCGCAGGAAGGCCACGCGCGGATCCAGGATGCCCTCCGCGAAGCGGTAGGGATGCCCGGTGTAGTCGCCCTGCGTGCTGAACCCGACGCCGACCAGCGCCTGCGGCGGCCGGCTGTTCCGCCGCCACAGCCCGCCATAGGAACCGTCGAAGGCGTGGTAGTACTCGCCCGGCTCCGCGGCCCACAGCCGGATGCCGCCCTCGGCGCGGCGGATCTCCAGCGCCCAGGGCCCGTCGCCATGCGGCACCACCTTCCAGTAGAAGCCGTTGCCGCCGAGATAAAGGAACCGGCCGCCGCCCGCGACATAGCCCGCGATCCCGTCCAGCGTCTCGCGCGAATGGTATTCCGGGTGCTGCCCCGTCATGACGACCTGGTAGTTCGCCAGCAGCGCCGCCCCTTCCGCATGCAGGTCGTGATCGGTGATCACCTCGTAGGCCAGCCCCGCGCGGTCCAGCATGTCGGTGATGTAGCTGTCGGCGGCGATCCAGTAGGTGCCGGAGCCGTCGGGCGAGGGGTCCATCGCCTGGACGTGGTTCACCCGCTTGTCGATCATGGGCCGCCGCATCGAGGCATAGGCGATGCCGCTCTCGTCGCGGTGCCAGTTGTAGGTGGAGCGCCCGTATTCGGGATGCGCATCCGGCGATTGCGGCAGCGCCCCCCAGGCCAGTGCGCGTTCCATGATCTGCGCCTGGCGGTTCGGCCGCGCGAAATCGCCATAGATCTGATAGGTGAAGGTGGGCGCCAGGAAGGCGATCTTCGCCTGGGACCCCGCCAGCTTTGCGCGGACGTAGAACACGATGTTGTCGCGTTTGCCCTCGCTCTCGAGATGCAGCGCGTATGCGCCGCTCGGCCACTCCTCCGGCACCACCAGCGACAGCGAGGGCGTCCAGCCGGCATCGCCGACATCGTCATCGTGGAAATGGGTCGCGTTCCACAGCGCCGGCGCCTCGGCCCAGCGCTGCGGCTCGCCCGGCCAGCGCGAGCCCGTCATCGCCCGCGTCGGCAGGTTGACGCAGCGCCCATGCGCTGCCTGCGGCCCGATATCGCTCACCGCATCGGTCGTAATGCCGCGCGCGAAATCCCATTCGGCGATGAGCTGGCCGAAATCCGCGCCGCGCGCCTGCGCGTCCAGCAGCGCCGCGATGTCGCTCTCCGCGACCACGCGCGGCCGCTCGATCTTGCCGTTGAAATGCGCGCCGACAGTCCCGTCCGCGCGCTCCGCCGCGATCGCCGCCGCGCCGGGACCGGAAGGCGCGGCGATGGCGGCGAGCGCGCTCTCCGCCTGCGCCGCCTCATCGCGGTCCAGCCGCGCCCGCCGCGGCCGCTGCGCCACCACCAGCCTTCCCGCCGCTGCATCCAGCACACAGGCGATGTCGTGCCAGGCGCGCAGCGTGAGCGGCACGCCGGTTTCCACCAGCGTCTCGCCTTCCGCCCCCGCCAGCCTCGCGCAGGCCCCCTCCGGCGACACGCCGAGGGTCAGCGTCACCCCGCCGCCTTGCCAGCTCAGCACCGCGTGCCGTCCCTCCACCAGGGTCGGCCACACCGTGGCAACGAAAGCCGCCGGCCCGGCGCCGCCCAGATCCAACCGCGGCACCGCCACCCAGGAGCCGAGATGGATCGCCTGCATCACGCCCGGATGCTCGCCCTCGATGGCGCAGGGCATCGGCACCTCGCGATAGCCCGGCCCCTTCGGGTTGGGATCGCCGCAATGAATGCGCGCCACCCGGGCGCGAAACGGCGCGCCGCCCTGCACGCTCACCATGAAGCGGATCGTTTCGCCGGGCTTGACGCTCCAGCGATCGGCATAGCCAGTGACATGCAGCATGCGCGGGGCCCCTCCAGGTCAGTCTCCCTGTCGCGTCACTGCGCTGTCAATCCGCCCTGCTGTGCGCTCCGCCGGCATGCCTCTGGATTTGGCTGCAAACCGCATCCGGCCTATATTGCGTGCAGATGACTCGCGGCGGTTCGGGGGACCGCCGGAGGCGGCCCGCGCGCCCCTCCGGCAGCGTCCCTGTCGCCGCATCGGCGTGGCCCGCATTAGGATTCCTGCGTGAGCGACAGCGATACCGGCCAGGGCCGGGACGATACGGCCCCGGGCGCGACCCCGGTCGCGCTCGAGGAGGAGATGCGCCGCTCCTACCTCGACTACGCGATGAGCGTCATCGTCGCGCGTGCGCTCCCCGATGCGCGCGACGGCCTCAAGCCCGTCCATCGCCGCATCCTGTTCTCGATGCACGAGAGCGGCTTCACCCCGGACAAGCCGCACCGCAAGTCGGCCCGCGTCGCCGGCGACGTTATGGGTAAGTATCACCCGCATGGCGACGCCTCCATCTACGACGCCATGGTGCGCATGGCGCAGCCCTTCTCCATGCGCGTGCCGCTGATCGACGGCCAGGGGAATTTCGGCTCGGTGGATGGCGACCCGCCGGCGGCGATGCGCTACACCGAGGCCCGCCTCGCCCGCGCCGCCATGGCGCTGCTGGAAGGCATTGACGAGGACACCGTCGATTTCCAGCCGAACTACGACGAGAGCGCGCAGGAGCCGCGCGTCCTCCCCGCCGCCTTCCCGAACCTGCTGGTGAACGGCGCTGGCGGCATCGCGGTCGGCATGGCGACCAACATCCCCACCCACAATCCGGGCGAGGTGATCGACGCCACCCTCGCCCTGATCGCCGACCCCGCCACCAGCCTCGACGACCTCCTCAAGATCATCCCCGGGCCGGATTTCCCGACCGGCGGCCTGATCCTCGGCCGTTCCGGCATCCGCGCCGCCTTCGAGACCGGCCGCGGCTCCATCCCGCTGCGCGCCCGCGCCGAGCTCGAGGAGATGCGCGGCGGCCGCAGCGCCATCATCGTCACCGAGATCCCCTACCAGGTGAACAAGTCCACCCTGCTGGAGCGCATCGCGGAGCTGGTGCGCGCCAAGCAGATCGAGGGCATCTCCGATTTGCGCGACGAGAGCGACCGCTCCGGCATGCGCATCGTCATCGAGCTCAAGCGCGACGCGACGGCGGAGGTGGTGCTGAACCAGCTCTACCGCATGACGCAGCTGCAAACCTCCTTCCCGGTGAATTTCCTCGCCCTCGACGAGGGCCGGCCGCGCCAGATGGGGCTGAAGGACGCCCTCCTCGCCTTCCTCCGCTTCCGCGAGGAGGTCATCCTCCGCCGCTCGCGCCATCGCCTTGCCAAGGCGCGCGAGCGCGGCCACCTGCTGATCGGCCTCGCCATCGCGGTCGCCAACATCGACGAGGTGATCCGCCTGATCCGCGCCAGCGCCGACGTGAACGGCGCCCGCACCGCGCTGATGCAGCAGGACTGGCCGGCCGGCGATATCGGCGCGCTGCTCGCCCTCGTTGACGACTACCGCAACGTCATCTCGCCCGCCGGCACGGTGCGCCTCACCGAGGACCAGGCGCGCGGCATCCTGGAGCTGCGCCTGCAGCGCCTCACCGGGCTCGAGCGCGAGAAGATCACCGCCGATCTCGCCGAGGTCGGCGGCCGCATCCGCGAGCTGCTCGAGATCCTCGGCAGCCACCCCCGCCGCATGGAGGTGATGGCCGAGGAGCTGCGCGCGGTGCGCGCGCAGATAGCCACGCCGCGCCTGACGCAGATCGTGGACGGCCTCGCCGATGTCGACGACGAGAGCCTGATCGAGCCGGGCACCATGGTCGTCACCATGACCCGCGACGGCTATGTCAAGCGCACGCCGCTCGACACGTTCCGCGCCCAGGGCCGCGGCGGCAAGGGCCGCATGGGTGCCGCGACGCGCGAGGACGACGTCGTCATCCGCTCCTTCGTCGCGCACACCCATCAATGGGTGCTGTTCTTCACCAGCCGCGGCATGGCCTTCCGCGAGAAAGTCTGGCAGCTGCCGGAAGCCGGTCCGCAGAGCCGCGGCCGCTCGCTGCGCCAGATCCTCCAGCTCCAGGAAGGCGAGGGGATCACCGCGGTCCTGCCACTGCCGCAGGACGAGAAGCTGTGGGAGAACCTGCACCTCGTCTTCGCCACCGCGCAGGGCAACGTGCGCCGCAACCGCCTCTCGGATTTCCGCAACGTCCGCGCCGCGGGCCTGATCGCCATGAAGCTCGAGGACGGCGACAGCCTGATCGGCGTCGCCACCTGCCGCGAGGGCGACGACGTGCTGCTGGCGACGCGCGGCGGCAAGTGCATCCGCTTCGTCGCCGATGCCGACACGCTGCGCGTCTTCGCCGGCCGCGATTCCTCCGGCGTGCGCGGCATCCGCCTCGCCGCCGGCGACCAGGTCATCGCGCTGTCCGTGCTGCGCCATGTCGAGGCCGACGCCACCGAGCGCGTGGCCTATCTGAAGGCCGCCAGCGCCAAGCGCCGCGCGACCGGCGAGCAGGTGGACACCCCCAACGGCAACGGCGCCGACGACGGCGAGGAGGCGGTCGCCGAGGTGTCGCTCCCGCCCGAGCGCATCGCTTCCCTCGAAGCCGCCGAGGAGATGCTCCTCGCCGTCACCGATGGCGGCTTCGGCAAGCGCAGCTCCGCCTACGAATACCGCGTCACCGGCCGCGGCGGCCAGGGCATCGCCAATATCGCGCTCGGCGCGCGCAATGGCCGCGCCGTCGTCGCCACCTTCCCGGTGCGCCATGGCGACCACATCCTGCTCGTCACCGATGGCGGCCAGCTCATCCGCGTCGAGGCCGACGAGGTCCGCATCACCGGCCGCCAGGCCATGGGCGTCACGCTGATGCGCCTCGGCGAGGGCGAGCGCGTGATCTCCTGCTTCCCGGTCCCCGAGGAAGGCGAGACCGAGGACAACGACAAGGGCGAAGCGGCCGGAGGAGACGAGGACACCGCATGAAGGAACGTATCGGCCTCTACCCGGGGACCTTCGACCCCGTCACCAACGGCCATCTCGACATCATCGACCGCGGCGCGCGGCTGGTGGACCGGCTGATCGTCGGCGTCGCCATCAACATCGGCAAGGGCCCGCTCTTCGAGCTCGAGGAACGCGTCGAGCTGGTCGCAGCCGAAAGCGTCGCCATCGCCCGCCGCACCGGCACCGCGATCGAGGTCCGCCCCTTCGAAGGCCTGCTGGTCGGCTTCGCGCGCGAGATCGGCGCGCGCATGATCGTGCGCGGCCTGCGTGCGGTGACCGATTTCGACTACGAATTCCAGATGACCGGCATGAACCGCAGGCTTGATCCGGACATCGAGACGGTGTTTCTGATGGCGTCCGAGACCAACCAGTTCATCTCCTCGCGCTTCGTGAAGGAGATCGCACGGCTCGGGGGCGACATCACGAGCTTCGTGCCCAAGCTCACGCTGGAGCGCACCTTGACGCGCGTCCGCTCCGGCGAAGCCTGATCAAAGGAGACGCCATGCACCGCCGTACCCTGTTCGCCAGCGGTCTCGCCGCCGCGGCGGCGCCCGCCCTGGCGCAGCAGACCGATGCGCAGAACACCCTCGTGATGGACCTGAAGGACGGGCCCGTCGTCATCCAGCTGCTGCCCGATCTCGCGCCCCGGCATGTCGAGCGCATCAAGACGCTGGCGGGCCGCGGCTTCTACGACAACACGCCGTTCCACCGCGTCATCGAAGGCTTCATGGCGCAGGGCGGCGATCCCACCGGCACCGGCACCGGCGGTTCCGACCTGCCGAACCTGGCCGCGGAGTTCAGCCCGCCGAGCCGCGCCCGCTTCATCCGCGGCACCTGCGGCATGGCGCGCACCCAGGAGCCGAACACCGCGAACAGCCAGTTCTTCATCATGTTCGCCCCGGCGCCGAGCCTCGACGGCCAGTACACCATCTGGGGCCGCGTGGTCTCCGGCATGGAGGCGGTGGACAAGATCAAGCGCGGCGATCCCGCGCGCAACGGCGTGGTGAGCAACCCCGACCGCATACGCCGCATGCGCGCGGGCGACGCGCGCTGAACAGCAAGGAGCTCCGTACATGAGCGAAACCGAAACCCCCGCCGCCGAACCCGCCGGCAACGCCGAGACCACGCTGATCATGGAGCTCGAGCACGGCCGCGTCGCCATCGAGCTGCTGCCCGATCTCGCCCCGCAGCACGTCGAGCGCATCAAGACGCTGGCGCGCCAGGGCTTCTACGACAACGTGCCGTTCCATCGCGTGATCGAAGGCTTCATGGCGCAGGGCGGCGATCCCACCGGCACCGGCACCGGCGGCTCCGACCTGCCCGACCTGCCGGCCGAGTTCAGCCCCGCGGCCAAGGCGCGCTTCGTGCGCGGCACCTGCGGCATGGCGCGCACCTCCAACCCGGACAGCGCCAACAGCCAGTTCTTCATCATGTTCGCCCCGGCGCCGAGCCTCGACGGCCAGTACACCATCTGGGGCCGCGTGGTCTCCGGCATGGATGCGGTGGACCGGATCAAGCGCGGCGGCGGCAGCTCCGGCATGGTGCGCGAGCCCGACCGCATCAAGTCCATGAAGCTCGCCGCCGACGCTGCCTGAAGGTGACAGCGCCGCCGGCCCCGGTGTAAGGGGCGCGGCGCGCGAGCCGGTAGCTCAGTCGGTAGAGCACGAGACTTTTAATCTTGGGGTCGAGGGTTCGATTCCCTCCCGGCTCACCATGCGCCGTCATGGCATGCGCCAACGCATGTGAACGGCGCCGCCTTAACCGAACCTACGCCTTCCGCGTTCCATCATCGCCACCACGGTGCGTCCGCCCGACAAGCCTCGGACGCACGGGATCGCCTCCACACGCGGGACTGTGACCCGCGCGCTGCGAGGGAAGCCGGGCCGGCGCGCTGCCGGCCCGGCAATCCTCATTCCGCCGCCCGCATCTCGGCGAGCCGCAGGAAGCCGTCGCGCGTCTGCGGCAGCTTGCGGCCCAGGATCTGTTCCGCCACCTGGGTGCGCAGCACCTGGGCGGTGCCGCCGGCAATCGCGAACATGCGCGCGTCGCGCACATAGCGCTCCATCGGGTTGTCGCGCGAGTAGCCCTCGGCGCCCCATACCTGCAGCGCCTGGTTGGTCACCCGGATCGCCATCTCGGAGGCGAACACCTTGGCTTGCGCCGCCGCCAGCCGGTCCGGGAAGCCCGCCGGCCCGGCCGAGCGCGCCGCCCGCCACACCAGCCCGCGCGCCGCCTCGATCTCGATCGCCATGTCGGCGAGCATCCAGGCGAGGCCCTGGAACTCGGCGATCGGCCGGCCGAATTGCCGCCGCGACTGCGCCCGCTCCAGCGCCAGCCCATGCGCGCCGGCGGCCAGCCCCAGCGCCACCGTCGCCGCACCGACCCGCTGGCCGTTATAGGCATCCATCAGCCGCCCGAAGCCGCGCCCCCAGCCGCCCGGCGGGCGCAGCACCATGTCGTAGGGCACCGCCAGCCCGCGCAGATGGATCTCCGCCTCCGGCATGCCGCGCAGGCCCATCGAGGGGATGCGCCGATGCACGATCAGCCCGGGCGGATCGCCCTCGCCGCGCCGTACCACCAGGAACCCGCCGATCCCCTTCTCCTCGCCATCCTCGACCACGCGCGCGAAGATCAGATGAAGGCGGGAGATGCCGCCGCCGGTGATCCAGGTCTTGTCGCCATCGATCACCCACGCGTCGCCGCGGCGCACCGCGGTGGTGCGCATCTCGGTCGCCGCCGAGCCCGCCTCCGGCTCGGTGATCAGGATCGCCGGCTTGTCGCCCGCCAGCACGCAATCCGCGGCGATGCGCTTCTGCGCCTCGGTGCCATAGGCCATCACCGCGCCGACCGCGCCCATATTCGCCTCGACTGCGATGCGGCCGCACACGGAACAGGCGCGCGCGAGTTCCTCTATGACCAGCACGGCATCGAAATAGGACCCGCCGCCGCCGCCCAGCGCCTTGGGAATGGTGAGGCCGATGAAGCCCGCCTGCTTCATGCGTTCGACCATCGGCCAGGGATAGCGCTCGCTGCGGTCGGTCTCGGCTGCCTGCGCCGCCGCCTCCTTGGCCAATTCGCGTGCCCGGGCGCGCAGCGCGTCCTCCGCCGGCGTGAGATCCTGCATGCCGCTTCCTCTCCGATCGTCGACAGCGTGAGGCTAGAGCGGTTTGGCTGGAACGAAAATCAGGAGAAGAAAAAGAGTGGGGGCGGAGAGAACTCCGCCCCCACACCCCCACCTCCTTTTTTTGGCGACTTGGCGCTGAGTGGCTCCCGCACTCTCAGGTGACGTCACGTTGTCGGGCTGAGAACGGAGCTCGCCACGCTTCCCCTTCACTAAAAAAAGGAGGGTGGGGTTCGGGGAGGGAGTTCATCTCCCTCCCCGATCTTTCTTGCTTCACGCCGCGCGGTCCTGGCGCCCCTGCGCCCGCACCGCCGCGGCGATCGCCGGCACCAGCCCGCGGAACTCCTCCGCCCGCGGGCTGCGCGCCCGCCAGGCGAGGCCGAGCATCCGCCGCGCCACCCCGTCGATCGGCCGGATCGCCACCGGCGCCCCGTTCAACACTCCGCCATCCACCGCAAGCTTGGGCAGCAGCGTGATCCCGAGCCCGCCCGCCACCATCTGCACCAGCGTGTGCAGCGAGGTGGCGGCGAAGCCGTCCCCGCTCGCCCCCGCCATGTCGCAGGCGGCGAGCGCCTGGTCGCGCAGGCAGTGCCCATCCTCCAGCAGCAGCAGCTTCTCGCGCTGAACCACCCCGATCGGCACCCGGTTGAGCTCGGTGAGCCGGTGGTTCTCGGGCAGCGCCACCAGGAACGGGTCCTCGGCCACCGGGGCGGTCTCGGCATCGCCGCAATCGCAGGGCAGCGCCAGCAGCAGCAGGTCGAGCCGCCCGCCGCCCAGCCCGTGCACCAGGTGCTCGGTCATGTCCTCGCGCAGCCACAGCTTGAGCCGCGGGAAGGCCTCGCGCAGCGCCGGCATCAGCCGCGGCAGCAGGAACGGCCCGATGGTCGGGATGACGCCGAAGCGCAGCGGCCCGGCCAGCGGATCGCGGGCCGCCTCCACCGTCTCGCTGACCGAGGCGAGGGCGGCGAGCGCGGCGCGCGCCCGCTCCAGCACCTCGAGCCCGAGCGAGGTGAAGACCGGCCGCTTGCTGCCGGTCCGCTCGAGCAGCGCGGCGTCGAGCTGGCGCTCGAGCGCGATGATCCCGGCCGAGAGGGTGGACTGGGAAACCCGGCAGGAGGTGGCGGCCCGGCCGAAATGCCCTTGATCGGCCAGGGCGACGAGATAGCGGAGCTGCTGCGGGCTCGGAAGGATCGTCATCGAAGGCACCGATCATGTCAGCTGGGGGGCGGGGCTGTTTCCTGCAAGCGCCCCTTCCGCAAGCGCCTCTCCCGCAACCGCCTCTCCCGCAACCACCTCTCCCGCAACCGCCCCTGGGGCCGCCGCCCGGCCGTCACGGCCCGAGCCGCGCCAGCCGGCCGGACCCGGCATCCCGGATCGCCGCCTCGGCATCCTCGGGCAGCAGCAGCCGCTCGGCGACCAGCCGCGCCGCCTCGGCGCGCACCGCCGCCTCATAGGCGCCCGGTGCCGGGTACAACTCCTCGAGCGAGGGCCGTGGGTCGCCCGCCGCCACCCGCTCCGCCCGCGTCGCCGCGAAGGGCACCACGCCGCCCATCTGGGTGCAGAGATCCTCGGCGCCCTCGGCGCCGCGCTGCGGGTTCCAGCCGACATAGCTGGCGCGCGGCGCCGCCAGGATCGGCAGCCGGATGCCGGCGATGGCGTTGCCGTCCAGCCCCGCCCGCGGCAGCAGCACCGGATACTCGCCGCGCGTCACCGGCAGCGGATCGGCCTGCTCCACCCAGCGGGCGCGCACATGCTGGGCGCGATAGGGCAGGCCGGGAATGACCGGATACACCGCCGCCGCCGGCACCAGCGTGCCATGGGCGCGCATCGGGTAGCGGCTGGCCGGCGGCTCCACCCCCTCCGCCACCCAGCGGTCCATCGCCCGGATCAGCGCGCGCAGGCCTGGGCCCATGAACACCGGGTTGAGCGGCATGGCGCAGGCCGCGCCGGGCCGCGCCACCGCATCCGGCGTGCTGAAATGCGGCGCGCCGGCGATCATGTAGGCGCGCACCTCCGGCGGCAGGTCGATGTGGTTGCCCGCCGTGTCGGTCACCAGCAGGCTCGCCCGCGAGCCCCAGAACTCGAACTCCGAATCCATCTGCATGATGCGCGGGCAGGTGTTGCTCAGGCGGCAGCGCAGCAGCAGCCCGTCGCGCCGGCCGCTCACCTGGTCCTCCATCACGGCGTAGGTGAAGGGGAACTGGTCCACCGGGAAGTCGCGGTCGAATTGCGGGCCCGGGTTGCGCCCGGGCTGGGCGAAGCGCGCATTGGTGAAGCTGCGCCGGGTGCCGGGGATCACCGGCATCATGCCGTCGAACACCGGCCGGCCCCGCTCGTCCTCGTTCATGCCGAGATAAAGCAGGTCGCGCAGCGCGCGGCCGGATTGCGAGATGCCGAGGGCGATGGCGCGGTCGATCCCGCTGCGCCCATCGGCGGCGAGCGGATTGGCCGCGCTGGCGTCGCGCCGCAGGAAGGCGGCGACGTCGCGGATCGCGGCGAGCCCCATCCCCATCACCCCCGGATCCCGGGCGATATAGGTGAGCTCCAGCAGCGCGCCCGCCGGCACCGTCTCCGGCCGCGCGACCTCCAGGGTGCGTGCATCGACGAAGCGGAAATCGAGCCCGGGCGGCACCTGCCGCGCGCCATCCGCGCCCAGCCGCACGGTGAGGCGCGCCTCGGCCGGCTCCGCCGCCGGCCAGGTCAGCGCCACACGCTGCACCGGCGCCGCGCCGGCGACCCATTCTTCGCGCGCGCGCCCGGTGACGCCCGCTGCCACCGGCACCTCCACCCGCATCCCCGCCGCGGCGGGCAGGTCGCCCTGCCAGCCAACCCAGACGAGGGTGAACCCCTCGCGCAGCAGGAAGCCGTTGCCGGCATCGCCGGCGCGCTCCAGCCGGATGCCGCTGGCGCTGTCGAGGTCATGCGCGATGCCGGTCAGCAGCCGGCGCCCGCGGTTGGGAATGTCGAGCAGCAGCGCGCCGTTGGGCCGGAGCGGTCGCAGGATCATCACATCCGCCACCGCCTCCACCCGGCCCTCGGCGTTGCGCGGCGCGAGGCCGAGATCGGCGATCACCGCATTGCGCGAATCGGCGGGATCGAGCGCGATGGTGGCGCGGGCGGTGATCTTCTCCGCGGTGCCGCGGGCGCCGAATTCGCGCCCCTCCAGCGCCGGCGCCTCGCGCGCCAGCAGCTCGAACCGGGTCACCTCCGCGCGGGTCGCGAGCGGGGCGAGCAGCGCCGCCCCCAGCACTAATAACCATGGCCGCATGTCCCGTCCCTCTCTTGCCCGCGTCAGGCCGTCCGGTAGCGCACCACCCCCGCGGCGTCGCGCTCCGCGACCGCCGCGCCGCTCCGCTCGAGCCGCCTCAGATGCGCCAGGGCCTCGCCCAGCGCGAAGCCGAGCTGCCCGTGGTCCATCGCGCGGCGGAACAGGAAGGGCAGCGTCTCATAGGGCGTGCGCGGCTCCCGGCACGCCTCCTCCAGCGCCGCCAGGCGCGCCGCATGGTGCGCCTCCAGCGCGTCGAGCCGGGCATGCAGCCCGCGGAAGGGCTCGCCATGCGAGGGCAGCACCAGCGTGTCCTCGGGCAGCGCCCGGAAGTCGGCGAAGGAGGCGAGGTAGTCGCCGAGCGGATCGGCCTCCGGCTCCCCCGCATGCAGGCCGACATAGGGCGAGATGCGCGGCAGGATCTGATCGGCCGAGATCAGCAGCCGGGCCTCGGGCTGATGCAGGCAGGCCATGTCCGGCGCATGCCCCGCCCCGGTGATCACTCGCCAGTCGCGCCCGCCAATCGCCAGCGCCTCGCCGTCGCGGATGGCGCGGAAGCTGCGCGGCAGCCGCGCGACCGCGCGGACATAGAGCGCGCCGCGCTGGCCGAGATAGGTGAGGTAGTCCTCCGGGCAGCCGGCGGCGGCGGCGAAGGCCACCTGCTGCTCGGTCATCTCCGGCCCGATGTCGAACCACAGGGCGCGCGCCATCAGCCATTCCACCCGGCTCATCAGCGGGGCGAGCCGGTGCCGCTCGGCGAGCCAGCCGGCGAGGCCGACATGGTCGGGGTGGAAATGGGTCACCAGCAGCCGCGCCAGGGGCCGACCGCCGAAGGCCGCGCCGGCCAGGGCGGCGGACCAGTGCGACCGGGTCTCGCGGCTCTCCACCCCGGTATCCACGGCGAGCCAGCCGGCCTCCTCCTCCAGCAGCCAGACATTCACATGGCCGGGGGGGAAGGGCAGGGGGAAGCGCAGCCAGCGGAGGCCGGGGGCGAGGTCGCTGGCCTCGCCGGGAAGCGGCGGCGGACCTTCGAGCGGGAGGATCTCGGGCATGGAACGGGCAGCGTGGACCCGGCCGTCCCGGGCGGCAATCCCGCCCTCGCTGGCAACAGGAGCGTGGAACTTGCCCGAGGCGGGGAGAATGCGCTTCTCATGCAACCATCGTGCTAGAGCGGGCGCCGGCTGGGGCAGGATCAACCAGGCTTGACCAACCCCTCGAAAAATCCTCATCTTGTCCCGCCCGGGGAACTCCGCCCGCGGCGGCGGCTTGTCTGCGCCCGGTCGAGCGCCGACATGGCAGGGCCGCAGCACACCCCCAAGGGCGGAGGCGGTGCAGGGACGCTTCATGGGTCGAACGGGACGAGTCCTGCTGCTGTTGCTGCTCGCCGCCGGCGCCGCCGGCGGCTGGAGATGGTGGTCGGAGCGCCAGGCCGCGGCCGAGGCGCCCGCCGGCCCGCCGATCACCCCCGCCGTGCCGGTCGCCACCGAGCCGGTCCAGCGCGGCCCGCTCCCCATCGAGATCCTCGCCAACGGCCTCGTGGTGCCCGAGGCCGTCATCACCGTCCGCACCCGGGTGGACGGGCAGATCGAGCAGGTCTTCGTGCAGGAAGGCCAGATGGTCCGCCGCGGCCAGAGGCTGTTCCAGCTCGACCCGCGGCTGAGCCAGGCGATCCTCGCCCAGCAGGAAGCGCAGCTTGCGCGCGACCGCGCCCTGCTCGCCCGCGCCCAGGCCGATCTCGTGCGCTACCAGTCGCTGCGCGGCGAGGGCTTCGCCGCCGCCCAGCGCTTCGAGCAGGCCCAGGCCGATGCCGCCTCCGCCGCCGCGGTGGTGCGCGCCGACGAGGCGGTGATCGCCCAGACCCGCCTCAATATCGAATTCGCGACCATCGTCGCGGAGATGGACGGGCGCCTCGGCACGCTGCCGCTGCGCCTCGGCAATTTCGTCCGCCAGGCCGAGAACACCGCGATGGCGGCCATCACCCAGATGGACCCGATCCTGGTGCAGTTCTCCATCCCCGAGCGCTGGCTGCCGGAGATCCAGGCCGCCATGGCGGCGGGCAGCGCTGTGCCGCGGGTGCGCGCGCAGATCGGCGACGACCCGGCCAATGTCGTGGAAGGCGCGCTGGTCTTCGTGGATAGCGCGGTGGACACCCAGACCGGCACCATCGCGCTCAAGGGCCGCTTCGCCAACACCGAGGGGCGGTTGTGGCCCGGGCAATATGTCCAGGTCACGGTGGTCCCGCGCATCGACCCTGACGCGCTCTCGGTGCCTTCGGCGGCGGTGCAGACCGGCCAGCAGGGCCGCTTCGTCTTCGTGCTCGACAACGGCCAGGCCCGCCGCCGCCCGGTGACGGTGCTGCGGACCGCCGGGGACCGCACCGTGGTGGCTGCCGAGCTCGCCGCCGAGCAGCGGGTGATCGTCGAAGGCGCCCAGCGGGTGGCCGATGGCACCCGGGTGGTGGAACGCGGCCGGGGACAGCAGCAGCGGAGCGGCTTGCACGTCTCCGAGGCGGCACGCTGAGCGGAGCCAGGCGATGAGCATTTCCGAGCTCTGCATCCGCCGCCCCGTGATGACGGGGCTGCTCTCGGTCGCCGCCATCGTCGCGGGCATCATCGCCTATCTCAGCATGCCGGTCGCCGCGGTGCCGCGGGTCGATTTCCCCGTCATCACCATCTTCGCCAATTTCCCCGGCGCCAGCCCGGAAACCATGGCGACCTCGGTCGCGCTGCCGATCGAGCGCGAGCTCTCGACCATCGCCGGCGTCGATTCCATCAGTTCGATCAACGGCCAGGACACGACGCAGATCACCGTGCAGTTCGTCCTGTCCAAGAACATCGACGCCGCGGCGCAGGACGTGCAGGCGGCGCTCACCCGCGCCCAGCGAAGATTGCCGGTGGACATGCTGATTCCGCCGAACTACCGCAAGGTGAACCCCGCGGACGCGCCGGTGGTGCTGCTGACCCTCTCGGGCGGCGACACGCCGCTTTACCGCCTCAACGACGTCGCCAGCACGATCATCGCGCCCGCCCTCTCGCGGGTGCCCGGCGTCGCCCAGGTGATGACCTTCGGCGAGCAGCTCTACGCCGTGCGCGTCAGGCTCGACCCCGACCGCATCGCCGCCATGGGCCTCGCCTTCGACACCATGCAGCAGGCGATTGCCCAGGCGAACTCCGCCGCGCCGGTCGGCGTGCTGAGCGGGCAGCGCCAGCAGCTCACGCTCCGCGCCAACGACCAACCGCAGGACGCCGCCGCCTTCGGCAACCTCGTGGTCTCCGGCCGCCTCAACGCCCCGGTGCGCCTCAACGAGATCGCCTCCGTCGCCGACGGCGTGCAGAACGAGCGCATCGCCGCCTGGCGCAACGATGACCGCGCTCTGGTCCTCGCCGTGATGCGCCAGCCGGACGCCAACACTGTGCAGGTGGTGGACGGCGTGCGCGCGAGCCTTCCCGCCCTGCAGGCCGCGCTGCCCCCGGGCGCCCAGATCAACGTGATGCTGGACCGCTCGCGCTCGATCCGCGCCGCGGTGCACGACGTGCAGGAAAGCCTCGCCATCGCGATCGGCCTCGTCGTGCTGGTGTGCTTCCTGTTCCTCCGCCGGGTCAGCGCCACCCTGATCCCGACCATCGCCGTGCCGATCAGCCTCTGCATCGCCTTCGGGCTGATGTACGTGATGGGCTACGGCATCGACAACGTCACCCTGCTCGGGCTCACCATCGCGGTGGGGCTCGTGGTGGACGACGCCATCGTCGTGCTGGAAGCGATCTTCCGCCACATCGAGGAAGGCATGGCGCCGATCCCCGCGGCCATCCGCGGCTCGCGCGAGATCGGCTTCACCGTGCTCTCGATCACCCTCTCGCTGGTCGCGGTGTTCCTGCCCATCCTGCTGATGGGCGGCGTGGTCGGGCGCGTCTTCAACGCCTTCGCGGCGACCGTCTCGCTCGCCGTGCTCGCCTCCTGCGTCGTGTCGCTCACCCTGACCCCGCTGATGTCCTCCCGCCTGCCGGCCCATCCCAAGCCCTCGCTGGTGGACCGCGTGCTGGAGCGCGGCTTCGTCGTCTTCGAGCGCGGCTATGCCTGGATGCTCGATCTCGCGCTGCGCTTCCGCGCCTTCGTCTGGCTCGCCTTCGCCGCCTCGCTGGTCGCCGCGGCCTGGATGGCCGTGACCATCCCCAAGGGCTTCTTCCCGGTCGAGGACACCGGGCTTCTCGTCATCAACACCGAAGGGCCGCGCGGCGCCTCGATCGCCGCCATGTCGGCCATGCAGGCGCAGCTCAGCCAGACGCTTCGCCAGTCGCCCTATGTCACCAATGTCGTCTCCAATGTCGGCGCCGGCGGCGGCAGCATCTCGATCAACCAGGGCCGCCTCTTCCTCGAGCTCAAGCCGCGCGACGAGCGGCCGGACATCGTCACCGTCATCCAGGGCCTGCGCCGCACCGCGAACCAATTCCCCGGGCTGCGCGTCTTCATCAACCCGATCCAGAACCTGAACTTCGGCAGCCGCATCACCCGCACCCTCTACCTCTACACCTTGCAAGGCCTGCGGCTCGACGAGCTCTACGACTGGGCGCAGCGCATGGAGCAGCGCCTGCTCCAGCTGCCGCAGCTGCAGGACGTCAACACCGATCTCCAGATCGACGCGCCGGTGGTGCAGGTGAGCCTGGACCGCGACCGCGCCACCGCGCTCGGCGTCTCGGTGGACACCGTGCGCCAGGCGCTGTTCTCCGCCTTCGGTGCGCGGCAGATCTCGACCATCTACGGCCAGGCCAACGCCTATCCGGTGATCCTCGAGGCGCTGCCCGAGGACCAGCGCGACGAGAGCGGCCTCGGCAAGCTCTATCTGCGCGGCGCCGGCGGGCGGCTCGTGCCGCTCTCCGCGGTCGCGCATATCGACCGCACCACCGGCCCGCTGAACGTCAGCCACCAGGGCCAGCTTCCCGCCGTGGTGATCGGCTTCAACACGCCGCCCGGCGTCTCGCTCGGCGACGCGGTCACCGCGATCCGCGAGGCCGAGCAGCAGATGGGCCTGCCACCCACCATCGTCACCGGCTTCACCGGCGCCGCCCAGGTCTTCCAGCAGGCGCTGGCAGGCCAGGGCGCGCTGGTGATCGCCGCCGTGCTGATCGTCTACCTCGTGCTCGGCGTGCTGTACGAGAGCCTGATCCACCCGCTCACCATCCTCTCCGGCCTGCCCGCCGCTGCGCTCGGCGCCTTCGCGACGCTCTGGGCCTTCGGGCTCGATCTCTCGGTGATCGCGGTGATCGGCGTGCTGCTGCTGATCGGCCTCGTGAAGAAGAACGCGATCATGATCGTGGACGTCGCGCTGCAGCGGCAACGCGCCGGCGTCCCGAGCTTCCAGGCGGTGCGCGAGGCCTGCCTGCTGCGCTTCCGCCCGATCATGATGACGACGCTCGCCGCCGGCGCCGGCGCGGTGCCGATCGCCGCCGGCTGGGGCGCCGCCGCCGAGCTGCGCCAGCCGCTCGGGCTCGCGGTGGTCGGCGGGCTCGCGGTGAGCCAGTGCCTGACGCTGTTCGTGACGCCGGTGCTGTACCTCGCCTTCGAAGGCCTCGCCGCACGCTTCTCGCGGCATGCGCCGGGGGCTGTGCCCGCAGAATAAGATTGGGGGGCGGAGATGAACTCCGCCCCCCAAACCCCCCCACCTCCTTTTTTTGGCGACTTGGCGCTGGCTGCGGCCCCGGGCGAACGCGACGAAGCGTTGTCTGGGTCGGAACGGCGCGCGGGCTATTCGAGCAGCGCCGCCTTGAGCGCCGCAAGGCGCGGAGCGTCCAGCCCCAGCCCATGCTCGACCAGCGCCTCGTGCGAGCCGAACGGCTCCAGCGCCGCGCCCAGCGCTGCCTCCAGCAGCTCCGGATGGGTGCGCAGGATCGCTTCCGCCGCCTCTTCGGGCGTGCCCGTCGGCAGCGGATGGTCGCGCCGCCACAGCCGGTCGGTCGCGCGATAATCCTCGAGCACCGTCTCGCGCGGCACGCCGAGCACCGTCAGCAGCAGCGCCGCGCCGAACCCCGTGCGGTCCTTGCCCGCCGAGCAGTGGAACAAGAGCGGCCGCCGCGCCTCCTCGAGCAGCAGCGCGAACATCCGGCGATAGGCGCCGAGATGGCTTGTCGCGTAGCTGAGATAGGCCTCGCGCAGCAGCTCGACCACGCCGGCGCCGGTCGCGGCGCCGCGGCGCATGAGATCGCTCAGGCTCGCGCCGACCAGCGGCTCGATCGGCAGCGCGACGGCCTCGATCCCCGGCGGCAGGCGCGACGGCGCGCGCGCCGCCTCGCGCTCGCCGCGCAGGTCGCAGACGGTGCGCAGCCCCGTGTCGGCGAGCCGCGCCATGTCGCCCTCCGTCAGCTCGTGCAGCGCCGCGGATCGGTACACCTGGCCCATGCGCACCCGGCGGCCGTCCTCGGTCGGCCAGCCGCCGAGGTCGCGCAAGTTGGAACAGCCTTCGAGCTCGAGGCAGACGGGGAGGGAGGTCATGGCCCCGTTATCGCACCAGGCCCAAGTACGGGCCAGGAGGCGGCGTCCCCTCCAACCGCGGAGTCCCCTCGGGGTCTGGGGGGCGAGTTCGCCCCCCAGCGGGGAGAGCCCGAGAGGGGCGGCGCCCCTCTCGGTCCTGCACTACTCCGCCATGGCGACTTCGTTGTCGCCCGCGATCGACGCCGACAGCCGCTCCAGCATCCGCCGGTTCGCCTGGAACGCGTTGAGGTCGCGCCCTGCGAGCCGCACGGTGTCGCGCGCCCGCGTCGCCGGATCCACCGGCGTCCCGCTCACCGCGATCTCGTAGTGGAGATGCGGCCCGGTCGCGAACCCGGTCGCCCCCACCATGCCGATCACGTCGCCCTGCTTCACCGTGCGCCCCAGCGCGATGCCGCGCGCAAAGCGCGACAGATGCGCGTAACGCGTCTCGATGCCGCCCGCGTGGCGCAGCCGCACGATGCGCCCGTAGCCGTTCTCCACCTTCGCCGAGGCCACCACCCCATCGCCCGCGGCGAAGACCGGCGTGCCGGTCGGCGCGGCGAAGTCGATGCCTTGATGCATGCGGCTGAAGCCGAGGATCGGGTGGCTGCGCATGCCGAAGCCCGAGGAGATCCGTGCACCGTCGAGCGGCGTGCGCAGCAGCGCGCGGTGCAGGCTGTGTCCCTCGGCGTCGAACCAGTCGGCGCCCGACGGGGTCTCGTGCCGCCAGAGGGCGATCCGCCGGCCGGACAGGGTGAGCTCCGCGGCGAGGATCCGGCCATGGCCGAGCAGGTCGCCCTCGGCGTCGCGGAAGCGCTCGAACAGCACCTGGAAGCGGTCGCCGGGCTGGAGGTCGCGCTGGAAGTCGATCTCGTGGCTGAGCGCGCGGATCAGCGAGAGCCCGAGTCCGGCGGGCAGACCTGCCGTGGTGAGAGCGGGCAGCAGCCCGCCACGGACGACGCCTTCGGCGCGCGCCAGGTGGCGCCGGCGCGGGGCGATGATCTCCTCGCTCTTCCAGCCCGGGCCCTCGCGCAGCACCCGGAAGGTGCGGCCGGGCTGCGGCTCGATCTCGATCTCGAGCAGCGCGTTGTCGCGCCCCGGATCGAGGCGGAGGGCGACTTCCTGGCCGGGGCGCAGCGCGCGCGCCGGGAATTTGCGCTCGAGGGCGGTCGCGGCCTCATGCGCCTCCGCGCGGTCCACCCCGGCGCCGGCGAGCAGGCCGGCCAGGGTTTCGCCCCGGCGAAGGGCGACCACGCGCTCGGTTTCCGGGGCTTCGGTCTCGGCGGGCTCGCTGGCGGCGGGACGGGCCAGGGTGATGGCGAGCAAGGCGCCCGCCAGCAGGCGGGCGGCGCGTTGCGGCATGGCAGGAACTCCCCCGGTGGATGTTCTTTGAAGGGGGAGGTTCAGCGGGCTTTTCGGGGTACGTCAACAGTTTCGCGCCGTTGTTTCGCAGACCGTGCAAAGAGGTAAGTTGTTCGGCCATGCGTCTGCTGCATTGCGGGACTGCTCTCACCTTGGGTTTGACATGGGGCTGTCATGGGCGTAGAAGCCCGCTCACCGCGATGCCGGGCGGCAGTTGACGAGAGCCTGACGGCTCACTACGTTGATTGCCCCGTTCGTCGGGGACGGTTCCTTGAGATGGCTGGTGGTGCTCTCCGAGGATGAGCTTCTCGGGCCACTCGAGGTCGTGCTGTTTGACAGTTGCATCTGGTTTTTTGGAAGCGCGTTCTGGTCGTCTTGGTTGGTTGATGGCGGCTGGGTCTTGCTTGTGGGTTGCTGCGTGTCGTGTCGTCTGGGGGCGAGTTGCTTTCAGGGGGTGGGATGCGCGGTCGGCGCTCTGCTGGTGTGGCGAAGGCTGCGCTGGCATGGGCGT
>Ga0081539_10001206_pt1 | contig 46488 bp, 42 predicted proteins | sample TabmetS4T2R2_FD_71023 | JGI IMG/M metagenome (GOLD analysis project Ga0081539, IMG submission 71023) | Tabebuia heterophylla rhizosphere microbial communities from the University of Puerto Rico - S4T2R2 | ecosystem: Host-associated > Plants > Roots > Rhizosphere ... | reverse complement strand
ATCAGGCTTGTGGTCTGCCGAGACACTTCGAGATACCTCCTGATAAAGATTCATGTGAGTGATCAAACCTCTGGAATTTCTATGAGATCAGATCACCGCAGGGCAGGTATTTTGCCCCAAATTTCCATTATGGGAAATACCGTCGTGAAAGCGTGGAACAGTCCAATCTTAGATTTTTCGGCGAAATTGGCGGCGATACGACATCGGCTATCTCTCCTCCTTACGCCGCCTCCTTGAGGAATGAGGGACGCTCCAGATCGAGTTCAAACAACCCGTACGGATTGATATGTTCGTAAAAGAGCGGAGTGAGGGCTCGGAGGTCTTCCACACTCAGCTTGTCGGTCAGATGGTGCTGTTCAATGGTTTGCTCGACGAGAATCGTGTTGATCAGCATCAAGCAGTTCTGCAGCAGTTGTAAACTGAGCGCAGAGATTTCCTGCTGCTCGCGACTGTTGGTGGCGAAGATGCCCTGCCGCCCGTAACAGATAAAATCGTTCGCGCCATTCCACCGTTCGACGACATTGAGACCTTCCTGAACCTCATACTGCGTTTCGCGCGAGGAAAGGTAATGGCAGAGGTAGACCGTCTTCTCAACCTTCCCCAGCTCCGCCAGCGCTTTGTAGGTCGGATGCGTCCGGTTATAGGAGTTGAAGCGCCGCATGATCGCTTCCGCCGTCGCCGTGCGGGTCTTGAGCGCCACCGCATGTTTGACCATTTCGTCATACTGCTGCTCGATGATTTCCCACCGGATCGGGCGCGTCAGCACGCCCGTGAGGTTGGGAAACTGATCGCTCAGTCCCTTGTCGGGTAGGTATAATCTTTCATACTTGATCCGCTTGAGGCGCGGCATCAAACGTAACCCGCCCAGTAAATGACAAAAGGCGAACGCGACTTCGGATTGCCCGTGTGAATCCACGAAGTTCTTCTCCACTCGCATTTCGGTATCGTGTCGGATCAGCCCTTCGATCATAGCGGCCACTTCTGAAAACGAAAAGCTGCGCAGTTGAGAATAGATGCAGACGGCATTGGTCTCGACGTGCCAATAGATCAGCACTCCGTAGCCTTTGTACCGTGAGCGCCATTCAGTCATCAGATTCTGGCTCCAGCTCTCGAATCGCTTGCCATCGGAGGCGCAGGCGTGCCCCTCGCCCCACAGTCGCGGATTGCGAGTGGCGAGAATTCGATTGACTATTGAAACGTTGGCGTGACGGAGGGCTTCAACGGAGAAGTAGTTTTTGCGGACGTAGAGCAGCTCGTCGTAGGAGTATTGCTGGTTGGCTTTCGCCACTCGTTTGACCCCGGTGTTGGTGCCTTCGGCGAAGAGGTCCAGGATGATCAAGGGCCGCAAGGTTTCGCGTGAGCGCACCTCCTTCGTCCCCGAATGTGTAAAATGCCGGGTGAACGCCGACAGCCGGTCAGCCTCGACGAAAACATCCAGCAGATCCAGCATGCCATAACGTCGATTGATGGCATCCTTGATCAGCCCGATACTTTGCGGTTCCGGTTGCGCCTTGAGTTTGGCGACGGCAAACAGTCCACGTTCCGTCTTCCCCTGTGGATGATAGATTCTGACAGACTGATTGCGCGGCAAATCGCGATTGAAATCGGTCAGCGCGGTCACCAGCCGTTGGCGCAGTGGATCCAGGAAAGACTTCACTTCGATCGCTTGGCCGAGCGTTCGATAACAAGCTGTCCGTTTCTCTTCGTCCTCCCAGGCTCGCGGCAGATCCTGACCCGGATGTCGAAACTCTTGCGCGCCTTCCACCCAGACTTCTTTGCATTTGAGAGCCCGCTCCAGCTTCAGTAAGACACACAGCTCATAATATTTTCGGTTGATCTTTCGCTCGCCGTTCTTTTCTTCAATCACAGTGGCGGTCCACGCCGGCGAGACCACTCCCGTGAGAGGAGCGTCGTCAGGAAGGTATTGATGCTTGGTCCCCACGGACCGCTTGATGAACTCCAGCGCCTCGATCACTGGTTGGAAGCGATTGTCGCTGCGGAAAGTCAGGTTCTCCAGAATCAACGGCACCATCCTTTGATAATGCCGGGCATACTTGTTCCGCATGAAGTACTGGTGAATGAGGCGATATTGCGGCCCGCTCGTTTTGAATTCGGCGACGAGGTTCTGAAAGACTTCCTCTTTGACGTGTGGAAAGATCACTTCACGGACTTTGCCGTCCGGTTTCTCCACGACGGCTTCGGCAATCCGGAAAAGAATCTGGACTTTTCCCTCCACCTGCGTGACGTCTTGGAGGATTTCGCGTTCGAGCTGCCGCTCGGTCAGTGATTCGATCCGATGGATCATCTCCAGCATCATGCGAATGGCATCATCGGTCACTTCCTTCGCCCTGAGATAGATGAAACAGGCCAGCAACGTTCGGCGAATGTCCGGCGGATGCTCCCTCATCTCGCCGGCGCGCTCGTTCTTGGCTCGGCGTTTGAGTATCTGGAGAACCTGTGGCGGGATGTCAGCCATCATTTTATCTGTAATGCCGAGCGCACGGAGTTGCCGAAGCTTGGTGATTTCCTGCTTCAGATGATCGACGCCGGAAGCCGGCGGATCGGCTTTCAGTTTTTCAAAAGGTGAGACCAATTCGTTCTCGGGCACAATCAGGAGGCGATCCAAACAAACGCGAACAGTATCAGGCAGACGCGACGAGATACGCGTATAGAGATCCTGAAAGAAACTGTGCAGAGCGGCATTGACCAGGCGCCGTATCTCGTTCTCCGCCGGCAGCTCGATTCGCAGATGCCGGAGCCTGTCATAAGCACACTCCAGAAGGTCTTCCTCGGTCTGCGACATCTGCGTTCCTGCGGTCTGCAACCATTGATCGAGCTCCGTCTTATGCCGAGCAGTCAGGAATCGCCATCCCGTGTGCTTACGAATCAAAGAGAGGTGATAGTCTTTGGTGCTGCTGTTCCATGGGTACTGATTCGTGTGATCCCACAGCAGCCCAAGCTGGTTGGCAATCGAAGTGCGGATGGCCTCGGGGACTTGGTCGAGCTGCGTGGGGAAATATCCGAGGTAGAGTAATGACTTCAAGAGGACGGCGGCGCCATTGCGATTGACATCGCCACGAATTCCGCTGAGGAAAAGCCGATCCTGAGTGTCCAGATGAAAATGCTCGACCAATTCATCATGCGAATAGGAGGTTTTGAACCTGGGATAGTCCCCTTTCATGACTTCCTCCCGATCAAGGAATACGAATTTCCCCAATCGCCGGAATCAGAAACTGTTGACCTCTTAAAATGCAGGAAATTGCAAGTAGATGGGCGAATTCTAGCGCAGGGCTATCAAGGCAGGAAGTACGGGTGGAAAATTACGAGTTGAGTTGGTTTCCGGTCTCATGAAATTAATCCTTGTTGGGTCTTATCGCAGCTTCCCTCCTTGTATGCTAAAGATCGAGATCGGGTTTGACATCAGTCGACCTGATCTCAGATAACCCAAGGACGCTTGGGTGCGAGGAAAGATGAAACTGGTTCCCTCCTGGGGCTGCGAGCCCGCCCTGCAGATGAGTTCTCTTTCCTCTGTCTTGTTCATTCGAGATCGGACGGTATCTGAAGCCGCTTCTTAGAAGCAGAGCTTGTATATGCAAGGAAGATCGGAACAAGTCTCGCCCCTCAGGCTGATTCTATTGACGATGGAGATGATGATGACACTTCCCAAACTCGGGATTGATATCGCTAAACGGTCTTTTGATGTCGCACTACTCTGTGGTGAGAAACTGCGCCACAAGAAATTCGATAATGCTCAGGCGGGTTTCGACGCGCTCTCCGCCTGGCTGGTCAAGCACGGCGCCAACCAGGTCCACGCCGTGATGGAAGCAACCGGGGTCTATGGTGAGGAGCTGGCGAGCTATCTATCTGAAGCCGGGCACCGCGTCAGTGTTGTCAATCCGGCCAGGATCAAAGCCTTCGGTCAGAGCGAACTCCAACGCAACAAGACCGACCGCGCGGATGCCGCGTTAATTGCTCGCTTCGCCCTGCGCCACGAACCGGTTGAGTGGGTGCCGCCGCCGCCGGAACTGCGTCAACTTCAGGCGTTGACGCGCCATCTCGAGGACCTCATCGAATATCGCTCTCAATTATCGACTCGCCTGACTGAAGGGCGCCAGGTGGCGGCGGTCGTCAATTCATTGCAGGCAGTAACGGCAACACTTGATGAGCAGATCACGCAAATTGAACATCAAATCAAAGAGCATCTCCAGCGGCATCCGCAGCTCAAGAGTGACTGTGATTTACTGACGTCGATTCCCGGCATCGGAACTAAAACCGCCGCCTTGTTGATGGCCGAGGTCGAATTACTCCGTAATTTCAAATCGGCCCGTCAGGCTGTTGCGTATGCCGGGTTGAACCCACGTCATTACGAATCCGGAACTTCAGTGCAAGGCCGCACGCGATTATCAAAGGTTGGCAATGGGCGTGTTCGCAAGGCACTTTACTGGCCGGCGATTACCGCGCTGCAATTCAACCCAATCGTTCGCGCCTTAGGTGAGCGCCTGAAAAAGAAGGGTAAATGCAAGATGGTAGTCATCGGAGCTGCGATGCGCAAACTGTTGCATCTGGTCTATGGTGTGCTCAAATCAGGTCGGCCTTTTGATCCCGAGTTTGCAGAGTCGGCAGAGTAGGGGGTAACGCTCGCACGGGGTCGCGAAACTGATTGAAAGTGGAGAGAGGATAAATCCTGTCCTGAGGTGAGTGGCGCTGCGCTCTGTTGAGAGCGAAGAAAAGCGTTAGCTTTTCTTGATTGCAAGATAGCCGGCGCGAGAAGGCAGTCAATGGCGCCGAAGGCGCCGAGCCTGCGAGGGCAAAGCCCATTGACGGCCTTCGGAGCAGAGGCTATGCAGGACGTGGCTACTCTCTCAGCCACACCTGATGAGCAGATATGAATCGGTTCTCAACAAAATTGACTTGAGGATATTGACAATCAACACGGTATCTGCAGGGCCTTTCAGCAAATACCTCCCCTCACCGCCGGAACCAACCAAGCCGCCTCACTGAGAATCGCGATAGAGTAATGAAACAAGCCTTGGGAGTAGGAGCATCAGTGCCAGTCCTATGAACAGGCCGGTCAATAGCGCAAGAGCGACAGGCCCTTTTTGCTCCCGCAAGTGCTCGAACGCGGCCAGGACGAAGAAAACAATGCTTATCACCAGGGCGGGCGCAATGGCGGCAACCAAGCTGCCGATCTTCTCCTGCCAGTGTTCGACGCAGGCCAGCGTCAGTGTGAACAACCCGCTGAGCAACGCTCCACAGAGCAGCCCCTGTGACCCGGTGACTACCGGGTGATCCACCTGGTCCGCCAAATCGGGGATGCGCGCCAGCCCAGCCCCAACGAAGACCGTCAACACCGTGAAAGCGGCCATTACTTTGAAAGCGAAGCTTAGGCCCTGTGTCAGTTCGCGGCTGCGACTGCGGCTGCGCTTGCGCAGCCAGCCTGCGGCGGCCAGGGGCAGTGCCAGCAGTGGGCCGAGTAAGAGGCCGAAGAGCGGGTAGAGTAGCCGCGGAGGAAAGAGTCGTAGGACGGGTTTTGATTGGGTGATCGCATATCCGAAAAAGATTGCCACCGACGTAAGTATGTTGTAAGTGAGGAGATCGGAAATCCGACGTGGAGGGCGATGTCTGCCACGGAGGTATGGTTTATCGTGCCATGCTAGGTAGAAAGAGACTGCGGCAGCGGTCCCGACGGCGCAGCCGGCAGCAATGCCGCCGGTCCAAGAAGTGTGCCATTCAGTCCGGAAGAAATAATAGAGTGCGACGAGAGCGCCGGAGAGTCCGCCAACTGTCGCAGCCGCCATACCGGCCGCGACGCCAGTTGCAAGACTCAACCCAAAACCGCCGAACAACGCCGTGAGTGTAACTAGCGGGAAGTGCCTAGTGATAAGTTTTTGCTCGGTGACACCGGCCGGAAAGAGGCCCAAGCCCGCAAGCACGAACAACACGATGAAGGGGCACAGCACCATCGTCGGACCGGCCAAGCAACGCAACAATAACTGCCGGATTATGGGGTCCTGCCACTGCTGCTCGCTCAAGTGCGCGAGTGAGAATTTGGCTGGCAGACGGCGCGAGAGATGGCGCACGTACGCTACCCACTGCGGGGGGCGGAGCAGAACCCAATAGAGTAATTGCAGGCTACCCAGCAAAAAATTGGGCTCCGTCGGAAGCAAAGGCGCAGCTTCGACGTGCTTGAAGTATAAGTCTTCGACAACTGTGATCGGTGCTGCAAAGGCTGTGCTCCTGCCGACCAGCACTTGGGTCAATACTCCCACAACCCAGCCTCCTTGCATTACAGCCGCGCCCGACATCCCACGCCAGACGCCATCCGGTTCCTGCTGTATGCTCGCGCCGGCACCTTCGGCAATATGCAATTGAATTTTCCTCTGTTCGGTCCGCCTAATGACACCACCAAGTTCCAACACACCGGCATATTCTTGAGGAAAACCTGCCGCATCCCAGAGAGATTCTCTCTCCAATTCTTCGTCAAGCCACTCCAACGCCGAAGCGCTGACCACATCATTTAGCTCATCTAAATTCACGGTAAGCAATGCCACATCACGAGTATCGTAGGCCAGAGGGCTGGCTGTGACACGCGTCCGGCCGGCACAGACTACATACTCAGCTGCGGGGTCGAACTGGTGCTCCCACTGCCCCGCGTCCAAGTCGCCGACCACATGGAAAGCAGTGACGATGGTCTGCTCGCCTATCAACCAGGCGGTCCCACGCTTCAGGAGTTTGTCGGCAGATCGCACTTCGATGCGCAACGGGGTTGGCCTCCCTTTCATCGGTCCTCCAGATTCGGCACCGGGGCAGAAACTCACTCAGCCACTTTGCCGTCGGTAAGCGAGCGGAGCAGCCGACGGCGGCCATCAGTTACAAGGTGGCCATCGCAGTCAAGCGTAACATCCGCGTAAGTGGGGCGTGTGGTGCGCAAGCTGTCCAACTCGTCGAGCACCAGGCTCTTTAGCCAGCATTCCAGCTGGCGCAAACATTCCGGCGAGCCTTGCAGACACTCTTGTGGGATTTGAATCAAGTCGGCCCAGGTGCCGGTGTTAAGGTAGCCCATACCGTTTTTGACACAGTCGCGTGCCAAGTGCGTGTGCCCCATAACTACTACCTTGGCCATCCCCGCCACAATCATTCGTTCGGCGGCAGCGTGGTAGGGACCATCCGGCTCATCAAGTTCGAAGGTGCGATCACTTTCGAGCGCATGCCGGAGCGCGACTTGAATCCGGTTGAGTTGTTTTTCCTCAACACTCTCGCCACGCTCTAATCGCGCGCGAAGGCTGTCGGGCCGCAAGGTGGCGAATAATTTCCGCAGCGGTTCGTGAGTCGTCACGGGGTAGAGGCTGGCATCGAGCGGTATCAGTTCCTCGTGGAAGGCTTGGCGTAGATCTTCAGGCATTTCCTCAAGCGCCGGACCGCCAGTCACTAACTGAGCACGCTTCGGCCCTGATGGGGCCTGCGGTTGCCAGGGGCGGTTCGTCCGCCATTGCTGTGTGTAAGCCATGGCGGCGCTGAAAATCTTTTTCAGGTCGTACTTCAAGGCCGGTTCGATTGCGGTGAGCAACAAAACGACCACTTTGGTCTCGGGCTTGAGCAAGTCAATGAAGTGGTAGCGCTCCTTGAGTGGATTCATTACTTCTTCGACCAGTCGCGAGCCAGGGCATACCTCCAACAACCGCGGCGCTGTTTCGCCACGCGAAAGGGAACTGACTATCTGCCGCAGTTGGTCGTAATTGACAGCATTCCAACTGTCATAGCGGTTGCCGTGCTCAATCAGCAGATCGCCGATGCGGTAGGCTTCGTTATTCATCACGAAATGGCAGCAGTGCGGGTCCGTGCCCAGCCGGCGGAATAGCGCTTCTCGCACCTTAGGCAGCGCCAATTCCACGTCGTGATTGCCGAGCAGGATGGTCAGCCGGTGGCCCGCTTGCGAGTAGGAAGCAAACCCGTCGAACAGCTCATTGAAGCGCCGCGAGACGCCGGCAAATTTCGTCAGTGCCGCGGCCTCATCCTGCGTCCAGGCAGCGTAAGGGGGCTCCGCCAGAAAATCAATGAAATCGCCGTGAATGACCAGCTCAAGTTCCTCGCCTTCAGGTGGGCGGTAAGCAGTGAGCTGTCCGAGAAAGTCGGTCAGGTACTCTGGGTGGCCGAGCATCGGATGTTCCTCTCCGCCAATGTGCAAATCTGAAATCGCAATTATCCGTCGCGCAGTCATTAAACTCTCCTATAGGTGATGTACCTTATATAATTAAAGTATCTTGGTCTAAGGCTGTTATTAATTTCATGCGAGCACTTCTTTAACTCCAAATGACGAAGGCTAAATGATGCAGATTCGCTGGAGCTTGGGATAATCGTTCATAATCGCGAGCCAAGCGGCGAAACCGCGCCATCCGACCAAAACTTCGATCGACCACCCATCAGCGAGGCAACAGGACAAAACCTCTCTTGCGAGTTGGCAGTTTGACCACTTCAAGCTTGGTTCCGTGCTCGGTGGTGCCGTCTGTGCGTTCTCTCAGTTATAACCTTGATTGACAATAGCGATCCCGACCGTTTCGCCAGTCTCCGCTTGCACCCATTTCACGAAGCGGTGCATCCGTCAAGTTCGTGCCGCGTTCTCAGGTCGCCTTTGCTCGAATTTCTTTGAGAGCAAAGTGGCCGGATTCCAAAACTTACACCAACTCAGCGGATGCGCCACTTAGGTTTCGGGCCGTTGGCGGCCTTCTGGCTGTTGCCGAAGCTTTAGCTTGTAGCCACTTTCACAATTTTGATGGCATCCAATACCGCTTGCAACGGAATGCCCCATAAACCAAACTGTGGGCCTGTATATTCCACATTGACGTCAAGCGCGGCCGTGCGTTTCGCAATGTCGGCGGGAACTGTTTTCACAAGCGTAAATTCCTCAATTCTGGCTTTCCCAGGGTCTTTTCCGGGAATACCCATTTCCTGTCCCATCTCGACCGTCGCAATCGTGGCGTTCTTGCTATCTTTAAGCGCCACTTTCATCTTGCCCTTAACCCCTCTATTCACCCAATCAGTTTCAAGGCCAAGCACCATCGTGAATTGCCCCGTACTGGTATCGAGGGCGGCCTTACCCCTGACCCACCCCTCTGGGCTTTGGTGTCCTTTCGGTGGGCAGTCGTGATTTAGCTCTTTGACATCGGTTACTCTCCGAGGCGGGTTACAAATCTTTTTCAGGAGAGTTTCGATGAACACATCTATTTCGCCCGCTCTATTAAAGCTCAAGGCCCAGTTCGAGACTTGGCGGAAAACTCGCTCCGGCGTGCGAGGTCGCATCCCGGAGCCTCTCCGACAGGCGGCTTTGGCCTTGCTCGATTATCATCCGGCTTCGCTGATTTGCCGCGTCTGCCATCTTCATCCGCGGACGCTCCGGGCTCGCCGGGCTTCCACACAGCCGGCCAACTCGATGCCGGATTTCTTTCCGTTGCCGCCACCATCGTCCTCACCGCCTCAAGCGCCGGTTCCTCCTCACCCACCTGCTCACACGACTTATCGAGTTGTGATCGAACGGCCGGACGGCGCCAGGCTAACAATCTCTCTGCCATCTTTGGATCCGACTTCGCTCTCGACTTTCTGCGCTGATTTTCTTCGCTCTTGATGATCATGATTCAACTCGTCCCGCAGCTCCGCATTCTGCTCGCTTGTGAGCCCATCGACTTCCGTAAAGGCCTGGATTCCCTGGTGGCGCTCTGTCAGGGGCCGCTTGCCCAAAATGCGTTCTCGGGGACGCTGTTTGTCTTCCGTAATCGCGCGGGAACAGCTCTCAAACTGTTGGTCTACGATGGCAGAGGCTTCTATTTGATTCTGCGTCGGTTCTCAGAGGGACGGCTGCGCTGGTGGCCACGCTCCGCCGACTCCTCCCTCTACTCCCTGGAAGCTCAGCAGCTTCAGGGTCGGGTAAGAGGATAGCATTACTGCCATCCCCTCCCCTCAGAACCGTGCGTGCGACTTTCACCGCACACGGCTCAAGTCTTTCAAACGCCCTCTTCCGAGGACGCGGTTGAACAATTAATAACAAGCCGTTTGTCTGTCTGCGCATGCAATTGCTGGTGACAGGTTGGATGCATCAAGATCAGATTAGCCATTGAATCATCGCCGCCGTTGACGATAGACACCAGGTGGTGCAGATGCCAGCCGGTTTCGCGAGTGATCTTTTCGCCGCATTGCGGACAGCGGCCATCCTGATTGAACCATAGCCTCACGAGCTTATCGTATCCGTGAAGATTATCCTTCATTTGAAGGGCTATTCGCTCTTCAAAGTAGATTTCCCATTTCGGATCGTAAGGGTTGGCTGTGGCCTTGATTTTGACGTGACGCTTAATCGGCACGTCCATCGCCTTGAACAATTGGATCGATCGAGGTTTCCCACGGCGATCCCGGATTGTTCCTTGCAAGACGTAATTTCTATTTCCTACACTGGTAATATACTTCTTGTAACACCAGGTAAGGGTCTTGCAAGGATGTCGACGTTGCATCCAGCGCCTGAGTTCACAGAAGATATAGCTGTCTACTTTCTGGAAGGTCTTCTTACTTGCAGATGTGCGGTGGAATAGCGCCCAGCCTCTGATCATTGGGTTAAGCGTGAGCAACAGCTTTTCCACCGGCGAGTGAAGATGTTGGCTGATAGTCGCTTTGATTTCACTGAGGAAGGCTTTGACATTCGTGTGCTTTCGGCAAATGTCCGTTGACAGTCTACGTGGCTCCTGATCGAACTTCTTAACCCTCCTCCGCAATCCCTCTGATTCGGCAACCGTGTGTGATTTGTGATCGTCGTTTCATCTATAGTTTCCATCGATGCCCGATCTTACTGTTGGAGGTATTCGATGTTGGATTCTGTTCCGGCTGAATTGCTCGAACTGCAAACTCGTTTTGAGACCTGGCGCGCCAACCGCAGATATGTCCGGGAATCGATTCCCGATGAACTTCGGCGCGCGGCTCTGGAAATGCGGCGGCGTTATCCGTCCTCACTTATCAAACGGGTCCTCAAAGTCGATCCGTTGAGATTGAAAAAGAAGCCGCCAGCCACACGCGCCACGCCCAGGGCTGCGACGCCGAAGAAGATACCGACGCCAACTCGTCCCAAACGCTCAGGCGTACCGAATCGGAAGTCGAAACCATCTTCGCGCGCACGGGTTGCGGCTTTGCCCCAACCGGCTTTCTTCGAACTGCCGGCAGTAGCCGCACTGCCTCTCGACTCTTCATCAGCACACTCTCCGGCTCCTTGCCGCCTTCAACTCGAACGAGGTGACGGCTCGCGCCTGACCTTGACCTGGCCTGGCCTCGACGCCTCGATCATCAATTCATTGATGGCTGATTTCCTGCGAGGTGGGAAACTATGATTCAACTGCTGCCTCAGTTGAAAATCTTCCTGGCTTACCGGCCCGTCGATTTCCGTAACGGTATTGATGGGCTCCTTTCACTCTGCCGCTCCGAACTGGCGGCTGAACCTTTCGACGGCTCGATCTTCGTTTTTCGGAATCGGCGCGGCTCGGCTCTCAAAATCCTTTGCTTCGACGGGGTCGGCTGGTGGTTGTGCCTCAGAAGGTTTTCGCAAGGACGGCTTCAGTGGTGGCCCAAGGCCCAGGCCGACACACTCGCTCATCCACTTCAGGCTCAGCAACTGCAGGTCCTCTTGTATAACGGTCTGCCCGAGCAGGCATCCTTTGTTGCGCCTTGGCGCGCTTTGTCGACTCCGGCCGCTCACGCCGCCGCTGCCTCATCCTCCACTCCACCTCCTTGATCAACCCAGGGCAGGAAGGCGCGGGGAGTTCTTTTCACCTCAGCCTCATTTCTCAAAACCCACACCAGGTAGTCCCAGATGTTCGTCCCGTTGAGGCGACACGAAACCAACACGCTGAGAATGATTCCCGCCACACACGCCCCGGTACTCGTCTTGAAAAAGTAGGCATTCTTGCGGATCATCGCCGGCGCCTTCAAGGCCTGCTCGGCGACATTATTATCGATCGGAGCCCCGGCCACTCGGCAGAATTGCGTCAACTGCTCGTAGTATTTTTGAAAGTAGGCCATCGCTTTGCCCAAACTGGAGTTCGGTTCCACTCGCTTTTCCCTCACCTCCTGCTCCATCCATTCCTTCAACTCGCTCATGATCGGCAGGCTTTCCTGCTGATGAGATGCCAGCCGCTCCGCGTCCGGCATTCCGGTGGTCGCTTCCTCGTGTTCATAAATTTTACCGATCCGATCCAGCACGTAAGAGCAAGCACGGGGATAGACCTTCTCCAGATTGGCGAACTTTCGTCTGGCATGCGTCAGGCAGCAGCATTCGATGCTCTCCTCATCACCGCTCCAATTGGCCGCCAGCGCATCTCCCATCCGAATCGCCGGACCGCGTGCCGCCTCGCGCTTCTCCAGCAGCCGTCCCACGTTCTCTCCCGTGTGACGGCGACCGTTCAGGTAGAGCGCGATCTTCACTCCATCCACCTTCTCCGCCACGATCCCCGTGGTCTGAATTCCGACCCGCTCACCTTTGCCTTTCGTCTCATTCTCCTTCATCAATTCCAGAATCCTTAACCACGTATCGTCGCCGTATAAAATCTTGCCCTGCGCCGCCTCACGCTCCAACTCCTTGTAGATCGGCAACAAGACTTCAGCCACCGCTTCGCAGCGTCCGTGGATGGTCGAGATCGGCAGCGGAATTCCGCACATCCTCTGCAAGCCGGAGAGCCGAAAGGCCGGATTCGCCGCCAGATACCTGCTGATGACCAGCGCCGCATCCGCTGTCTCGTCGAACTTCTGTGGCTTGACTCCTGCCGGCAGTGGCGCTTCATCTTCCCGATCACAGGCCACGCATCTAACCACCTCCTGCACGTAGTGCGTCGCACTGATGATGGGAGAGCCTGTAAACTGAATGAAACCATGTGGTCGCATCACTGGATACACCTTGCCTCGGCACTTCGGGTCGGGACACGGGCTGCCGGAACGCAGTTCCGGGTGACGGCAGTAGACCTTCCTGGCGCCTCGGTAGGCCGCCGCAGGAATCCGCCCGTGGCCACGCCTCTGAGCGCCTGCCTCGCTCTTAGACTTCTCGTTCTTCTCGGTTCCGGCCTGATTCCGCGCGGCGCCCTTGTCGGCATCGCCGGCCGCCTCGTTCTTCTTTTCATCCGGGGCCGATTCGGCGTCGCCTTTTTTCCGTTTTTCGCTTTTGCGCCCGAAGATCATTTCCCGTAAACGCAGGATCGTCGCTTTCTTGTCTTGCAGCATCCCGATCAAAAACAGCAGGGTCCGCAACAGGCCGCTGATGACTCTCTTGTCCTGGTCGGACAGGTTGTTCTGCTCGAATTTCTCGATTAGTAACTCAACTTCGGCGGGATCGATCTTCGGAATCTTGTCGGCTTCGGCCATGGACTCTCCCTTAACTTGATGAGGCACGGTCAAGGCACAGCCGATTCTCTACCACATTTGCCCCTTCATTGTCAGCAATTTTTATGATGCATAAATCTCGGCCGGAATCACGCACTTTTGCCGCAACGATACTGACATTCTCTCGCGACGGCTTAGTGAGAAATTTGCCGTCGTATTTGCGAATGTGTTTGCCGAGGAAATCAAAGCCTTCTGCAATGTGCGTGATGCGCGTCTTGTCCTCTGACAGCTTCAGTCCTCGTTCTTTGAGAAATTCCACGATCAGAGGCGTGACTTCATTCTCCAGAATTTCTTTCGTTCTTCCGGTGATGATGAAGTCTAGGGTAAAGGAATGGCTCAATGATTGTAGATAAAGCCTATCTGTTGCTGCCGGTTTCCCTGCGCAGTGCCTCACGAGCTTCATCATGATCGGTTCACCATTCCCTTCCCATCCCACCGGACGTTCAGTTTTCCCGAATCCGGCGGTCCGACAGTCTTCATCGCACCGCATGCGCAGGCTCTCGTCCGTATCTGATGATTCCGCTCCCGATGTAGATGATTCCCAGGGCATACAGAACCGCATTCGGATATTTCTTCCATCCGAAGCCTCGGCCTTTACTGCGACAGTTCAGATAACGGCGAAAGCGGATGTTGATGAATCGCTGCAAGGCCCGAAAAGCCTGGCTGGCGTTGGTGTGACGATAGTAATTGACCCATCCTCTCACCACCTGATTCACCTCTTTCACAAACTCGGCGGGCGTGATTGGCGCCCGCCGCTTCGTGAAGCTTTTGATCTGTCGTCGGATGTTGCGCTGTGCTTCCTTGCTCGGAAAGATATAGATAATCATCTTGCCGCTATTAGGCGAGCGCCGCTTCACGAAATGAAACCCGATGAAGTCAAACCCTTCGGTTAACTTCGTGATCCGGGTCTTTTCGCGATTGATCGTCAAGCCCATTCTCAAGGCAACAGCTTCAAACGCCTCGAGAGCTTGTGTTGCACTCTGGCGGCAGACAAGAATCGCGTCATCGGCGTAGCGATGCAGCGTGGCTCCCAATTTCTCAGGATATCCGCGCCGATGCCACACTTGGTCCAGCAAGTTGAGATAGATATTGCTGTAGAGTGGTGAGATTGGTGACCCTTGCGGGACTCCCACCGTCGTCGGCTCAATCTTTCCCTGGTAGGCAACCCCAACTTTCAGGCTTTGTTTGATCAACCCCAGCATACTCCCATCCACGACCCGCTGTTTGATCAAGATCATCAGCTTGTCGTGCGGGATGGTCGTAAAATAACTGCGGAAATCAATTTCCACCACGCCCCAGGCCCGCTCATAGAGATCGCGGCGAATGGCGATTGAAGCCTCTTTCGCATCTCTCTGCGGACGGTAACCGTAGGAACAGTCATGGAAGTCGGCTTCAAAGATCGGTTCCAGCACCAGCTTCATTGCGGTCTGCACCACTCGATCCTCCACCGTCGCAATTCCCAGTGGGCGTGTCCCGCCTTTGGGCTTCGGAATCTCCACTCTCCGCACTGGTTGAAAGCGATAGGTCTTGGCCCGGAGCTGCTCCTGCAACTGGCCGAGCATCAGTCCTTCTTCTCCACGCGACACAATGCCCTCGATTGACCTGCCATCCACACCCGGTGCGCCCTTGTTAGCTTTGACCTGTTGCCAGGCTTCCTGGAGCACATCGGTGCGACACACCTTGTCATACAGACTATAGAACTTCACTGCTGTTGACTGCTTGGCCGTGCGATAAAGGGTTCTTTGCAGTTGCCGAACTTGTTCCGTTTCGTTTCTAGCCATGCGGCAATCAAAACCTCCTCAACTACATTGAACTCCATGACTGAAGCAGGGCTCCTTCCCTCGGATCGGGTTTTGTTGTCCCGCATCCTCAAGCGGTACTATGCGCCCCGCGGAATTCTCATTCGACCGGCTCAGATTTCGGTCGCCCTTATACTGAGTCGTTGCCAGTGGCCTGCTGACATCGGATGAGACCTCCCGGCCTAGGGTCATCAAACCTTCATAACGTGCCATCCCCAACACCCCGGTGTGAACAGACGGTTCTCCTGTCCGTTAATCCCCGCCTGTTGTCAGCCTTCCCGCGCAGACGATACGGTCGGCTCACACGGCTTCGTATGACGAGGCTGATTTGGGTTCACGGTTATTACGGCCCGTTATTTTGCATCTATCTTTCAAGGTCACTTAAGCCTGCGGATCGCTCCACAAACTCGACCTCCTGCTAGACCCCCGAACGGACGATTGGGGTCAGGGGACTTGCACCCCATCAGTTTGACGCCTGTACCGGCGTGCCGTCTGCGTAGCGAACGAATCGGTGACCACGGCGTTCCAGCTCCCGGTCGAGTTCGTCGAGTACGAGATTGCTCATCAGCGGCGAAATCACGCCTCCTACAATGTTGCAAAACGCCCCTCGCGGGGCTCAGTTCAAAAGGGCGCTGATCCACTCTGAACACAACATTGACCTGACCTTTCTCGATTTCCACGCGCTTGACCAGCGTGCGGATCATATCACGCTGAGTGCTCCAGTCAGCGTGGCCCAGGCCGCTCTGAACTTTTGAACTGAAATCCTGTAGTTGCCCAATGATCAGCTGGAGATCATGGTTCAGTCTCTCTTCATCGGCGAGTTGTTGGGCTTGTTCTTCAAGTTTTGAGATGCGCTCTCTGATTCGCGTGATCCGCGGCTCAAACTCACTTTTCTCGATCAACCCTTCGGCATACGAATCGATGAGGCGGGCCATTCCTTGCCGCAACTTTCCCAGTTGAGAATCGAGGCTCGCTTGATCTTGCTGTCGGGCTTTGGTCTGCGGCTGCAACCGGCGACGATATTCTTCGGCTAGCCGTTGTGGGTCTTCCAAGAGTCCTCTGACCTCTTGCCAGACCGCGAGGTCCAGCAGGTCCGTGCGGACTTGCAGATTGTCACACACACGCTCCCCACCGAACCGGTATGCGTCTGTTCCAAGGCAGCGGTAGTAGGCATAATCGCGAGGCTGACCTTTCTTGTTTTTAACGCCCTTGCCATAAAAGGCATACCCGCACTGGCGGCAACAGAGTAGCCCTTGAAGCAGGTATCTTTCGCCGCGCGCACGCTGACGAGCATGACGCTGATTGATCTTCAATTGGTCCTGGACAGCCTCAAAAACTTCAGGATCGACAATCGCCGGCACCGGGATCGAAATCCACTCCTCCGGTGGAACATCGTAGTGTGTATACGGACGTCGTGGCTGCGGGCTCTGACCTCGTTGCACGCGAAGCCCAGTTCTCACGGCGCCTTCGCGAGTTTTGCCGAAGGCCGCCGTGCCCTTATATGCTGGGTTCTTGAGAATCGCCCACACCACACTGCGGTCCCACTGTGTCCGGCCCTTTTGAGTTCGTTCGCCGGCCTTCATCAAGCGCCGGCAGACTTCGCCGATCGTCACGCGATCCCGCCCCACCCACTCGTAAATCTGGCGCACCACTCTTGCTTCTTCAGGAATGATCTCATAACGGGCTTGGCCGCCGCCGTCATGCTTGGTGACGTAGCGATAGCCAAAGGGCGCTCCGCCCATCACATTGAGAGAGCCAGTATGAGCTGCGTGTCGTTTGCCGCGTCGACTTCGTTCAAGAATCTTGGCTCGTTCGTACTCGGCCATCATGCCTTGCATCTGCAAGAGGAGCTCATCCTCGGGTGAGCGCCCCAATTCTCGGTTCAGAAAAACTACTTCGACTCCGGCGCGTTGGAACTCCTCAACCAGCAGCACCTGATAGGCATATTTGCGGGCCAAGCGGTCAGGGTTAAGAACATAGAGCCGATCAACGGCGCCCGCCGCGATCAAATCGCGCAATCGCTCAAGCGCGGGACGCACCAATGCCGCTCCGCTGTAACCTTCATCGATGAATTTCAACTCGTCAGACAATTGCTGGCCGTCAGCAATGATTCGCTCACACAGCGCTTCGAGTTGGCTGTCGATCGTGTGGGCAGCCGCCTGTTGCTCGGAAGAGACTCGGGCATAAACGGCAACTTGAATAGTGGTCCTCATGCGGTACCTCCAATTTTACGTGGCTTAACTTCTTGATGGTTGATTTGGCGTTCGTGGGATTGGCTTGGTAATGATCGTCGTAGAACAGGCACAATGCGTTCGTAGGCTTGCGCCATGCATTCGGCGGAGAGGCGATTGGGTTCAAACATCACGCAGACCTCCAGGATCTTGATTTTCCGTGTTACTCGACTTGTCACTTCGGAATCCCCCTTGATCCTGCGTAGTCGCAGCGGGGGAAGGCGTCGGCGTTCTGAGGGGAGCGCCGAGAAAGCCATCGCCGTAATCAGGTCGTAGACGTTCTCGCAGGATACTGGTGGAAAACTCTATCACAGTTTTTGCAACATTGTAGGAGGCGTGAGCGGACCCCCTTGAGGTGTCCCTTCCACACTTGGGCTGACCAATCCATTCTCCATCACTCCGGCATTCAAGAAAGCCCGAATGAGTTTCAGCAGCCGCTTGTCCTCGACCCGTTTAGCGACCTGTCCCATCAACCTGTCATGGTTAACCCGGTCGAAGAATTTCTCCAAATCCAGATCCACCACCCAGCCATAGCCTTCGGCGATATACTGCTGCGCCTGGGCCACAGCTTGATGGGCTGACCGTCCCGGTCGAAAACCGTAGCTGTGATCTGAGAATGTCCGGTCCCATCGTCTTTGCAGAACCTGCATCACCGCTTGCTGGATGAATCGATCCAGCACCGTCTGGATGCCGAGTTTGCGCACCCCTCCGTCCGGCTTGGGTATTTCTACCCGCCTCACCGGTTTTGGCTCGTAGGTCCCGTTCAGCAATTGTTCCCGGATAGTTAGCCAGTGCTGCTTCAGATGGTCCGGCAGAGCTGCGACGGTCATGCCGTCGATGCCTGGACTTCCCCGATTGCTCTTCACTCGCCGCAATGCCTCCTTCAGATTTTCTCGCTCACAGATTTCCTCCATTAATCGATTCGTGTTAGCTGGGCTTTCAGTTTCATGTATCGCCGGGAGCGATTCGGTCTCTTCCGTTCCTGCTTGTTGGGCTTCACCCGACGGCTCGGAATGGAAGTCCAGTTCCAGCTGGATATTCTGCCGCTTGTCGTTCTTGAGATTCATGTCTTACTTGCCTCTCCTCTCGTTCAGGCCTTCAGTCATCGTTTCCGGCTCGGTCTATCCGTTAGCTCCACCTTTCGGTGATCGGAGTGCCTCACTAACCTGGCCGACGACATGACCTACTATGCCCTCTGCTGACTTCTACCCTGCGGTCAGGTAACCTCTCGGCCGCCTCAGTCGTCGGAACGACACAGGGCAGATCTCCTGGGGTAAGCTCAGCCGCCTTCCGTGCACAGTCGCCGAATCTACGTTTCGCATCCTTGATGGATATGGACTTCGCAGTAAGTTGGCTGCTCGTCCGATGCTGACGCCTTGTATCCGGTTTTTGTCCATCGACTCGCACGTTTGATCCACGCTTCCTTCAGACCTCGCCTCGCGGCGATAGCCCTTGCGTTATCACTAACCCTTCACCTCCATCAGGTTGGGTAGAGGACTTTCACCTCCAAGCTGCTGAGCATGCCCAGCACACAACTAACCGCTTCGCGGAGTCATAGAGACCTCGCTCGCGAAATCCTCGTCCTCACCTCACACCTCTCGTGTAGTTTCATCGCATCTGTCTCGATGTCTCGCGGCTGACGATCAGGATCGTGGCTGTCCTCGATCTTCCGGACTCTCTCATTCCTACCTTTACTATCCCACCGAAATCTGAACAACGGCGCCGTGCCGTTGCCAACCGGATATTCATTCACTTTCAGCGAAAGGAATCTGCCATGTCTGCATTACGCCAGAAAATGATTGAAGACCTCCAAATCCGTAACTATTCTCCACACACGATTGAGGCGTACGTCCGTTCCGTAGCTCACTTTGCCAAACATTTCGGTCAGTCTCCAGATTTACTTGGCCCTGCTCACGTCCGGGATTACCAGCTCTTTCTGGTAGAACAACGCAAGGTTTCCTGGGGCACTTTCGTCCAGGCGGTCTGCGCTCTGCGCTTCTTTTACAATCAAACTCTGGGACGCAAAGGGATGATCGAGTTCATCCCTTTTCCCAGGCGTGTCAAAAAACTACCGCTCGTGCCCAGTCAAGCAGAAGTCATGGCACTGCTTCAAGCCGCGACCAATCTCAAACATCACACCATTCTCGCGACCATCTATGCCACAGGTTTGCGCGTCTCGGAGGTTGCCAATCTGCTCGTCTCCGATATCGATAGTGACAGGCAAATGATCGCAGTGCGCCAAGGGAAAGGGAACAAAGATCGATTTGTCATCCTTTCTCCGAAACTGCTCGAACTACTACGCCGATATTGGCGTGCTTACAGACCCACACCTTATCTCTTTCCGGGCGACATTCCAGGGCATCCCATTACTCGCGAAAGTATCCACCGCATCTGTCAGAAGGCGGTCACTGTCGCCAAGCTCACCAAACCGCTCTCTCCTCACTCTTTGCGCCACGGCTTCGCCACTCATCTGTTGGAAGCCGGAACCGACCTGCGGACCATTCAACTCCTCCTCGGGCACAACAGCTTGCGGACCACAGCCGTCTATCTCCACGTCTCCAACCTCGCGCTGAGGCAAACGACCAGCCCCCTGGACCTCCTGCCGGTCAATCTCACCCTGGAGCCACGAGTATGACCAGACCACAACTGGAAGTGGCTGATGTCTTCCGAAATCTCGATCCTGCTTTTGTCTCCACACTGCCGACGGCACACCGGCGCGTAATGCAGGACATCGTGACCTGTCGCACCGCCGCACTGGGCGGCCACCTCGAACGGTGCGACCAGTGTGGGTATTCCCAGATCGCTTACGATAGCTGTCGCAATCGCCATTGCCCGAAGTGCCAGGCTGCAGCCAGAGCCGAATGGATGGAAGCCCGCGCCGAGGAACTCTTACCCGTGGAATATTTCCATGTCGTGTTCACTTTGCCGGAACAACTCGCCCCTTTGGCGCTTCAGAACAAACGGGTCATCTACAACCTGTTGTTTAAGGCCACCTCCGAAACTTTGCTGGAGATCGCCGCCGATCAGCGGCATCTCGGCGCCAAAATTGGATTCTTCGCCGTGCTTCATAGTTGGGGACAGACCATGCAGCATCACCCTCATCTGCATTGTGTGATTCCTGGCGGCGGACTTTCCGCTGACAACTCCCGGTGGATCGCTTGCCGGCCGGGCTTCTTTCTTCCCGTCAAAGTGTTGAGCCGGTTGTTTCGCGGCAAGTTCATCGCCTTTCTACGCGAAGCCCGCAAACAGGACCGACTCATCTATGCCGGAGAATTGGCCCTCCTGGACGACGAGAAGGGGTTCAATTGCTGGCTGGGCGAATTGAGCCGGCTCGAATGGATCGTGTATGCCAAGCCCCCCTTCGGCGGACCGGAACAGGTGTTGAAATACCTGGCGCGTTATACCCATCGCGTCGCGATCTCCAACCATCGGCTCTTGGAACTCAAGGACGACATTGTGACCTTCCGCTACAAAGACTACGCCGCGGGCCAAGTCACCAAGACCATGACGCTCGGCGTGGAGGAATTCACCCGCCGGTTTCTGCTCCATGTCCTGCCCCGCGGATTGGTGCGGATTCGATACTACGGTTTCCTCGCCAACTGTTGCCGGGCGGAGAAGCTGAAGTTGTGCCGCCGCCTGCTCTCGCCGGAAAAGACCGCTTCGGGGTCAGCCGGGACAGTTCAGCCAATTGATGCTGAGAGCGCTGTGGAGACGGCGCGCATAACCTGCCCCAGTTGTCGTCGAGGACAGATGGTCATCGTCGAGAAGATTGAAGCCTTGCGAGGGGCGGGTCAGAGGAGAGCCTTGTCATCCACGGCGGGCGACACATCGTAGACCTGAACCGCGCGCCGAAAACTCACCCAGGATTTAGACGCGGTCGAGATGGCTGATCGGGGATCGTGTCTCTAGCGACCTCCGGAAGCCATCGCCTCGCAACAATCCACGGGTTGTCAGGCGGTACGATCGGGGCAGGATTGCCACCGAATGAACGGGTCAGACGGTCCGAAACAGGCCGGGGAAGAATATATCTCCGTCTCCGGCCTGTCATGAACGATGGCCCAACCAATCAAACCCCATAGCTCCCACGGCGAGGTTAGTTCAATCAATTCTATGCGCAGGGCTCAGGGCCGATGCACCCTGTTGTGACCGTAGTGCGTCCTGCCCCCTGCGCATAGAATCCTCTGCATTGTGTGCCCCCGCAGAATATGTGGCCGCAGGGGCACATCCTTTTTAGATAATGATTGGCCTTGCTCTCCAGGGAACATAACGCCTAAAGAGATTTCAGCCAATCCAGAAGATTCTGGTCCTCCTTCCAGATTGGTCTTCGGGGGAGTCCCGCCGCAGAATCCAAAGGAATCTCACAGACTCGCAGCGCCTCCTCCTTAAGCCGCGTGGTAATCTCCGCATAGTGGTTGGTTGTGACTAGGCTGACATGACCCAGCCATCCACGAATAACGTTCAGTTCGACGCCGGACTCAAGTAAATGGACAGCCGCGCTGTGACGAAACAGGTGAGGGCTGACATGTCGAGGGTGACCGCCGCCGGAATCAAGATGGCTACAATGCCGGCGAACGATTTTGTAGATTCCAAATCGAGTCAGCGGTTGCCCCGGTCTTGAAGTGAAGACAGGTGTCTCAGCCTTTTCAGGTTGCTTCTGTTGCTCGATCAACCGTTTCAATTGCTGAGCGGTCTCATCCCAGAGCGGACAAGTTCTCCATTTATTCCCCTTCCCATGAAGTTGGACGCGCGGAGGCGGGCCAAAATCCAGGTGCCCGAAGCGAAGGTCCGCAACTTCTTGGACCCGGGCCCCGGTGTTATAGAGGAACAAGAGGAGCGCACGATCCCGCAAAGCGTGACGCCCTTTGTCGGGAAGATGTTGAAACAGTGCCGTCATCTCCTGACGTTCCAGGAAATGCGTTTGCGGCACAGACGTCCGCTTGGAAGGAATTAAAGCGACTTGCTCGCAGGTCTGCAGCATCTCCGGCAATCTCAAGGCGAGATATTCGTAGAAGGTCCGCAGCGCTGCCAGCCGCTGATTCCGACTGCGAATATGGTTCTTCCGCTCTTCTTCCAAATGCCTCAAAAACCGCTGGACTCGCTCAAATGACAGGTCCGCCACGGCCAACTGCGTGATTCGGCGCTGACGCTCGCCGGCAACGAAGCAGAGAAATAGCCGAATCGTATCTCCGTAACTGCGGAGTGAATTGGGCCGGAGACCTAATTGGACCTTGAGATGATCCTCAAAAAAAGAATGCACAAGCTGCCCCAGGGATAATGTCATGGCCGTGACACCTCCTTGATGACATCGCGCGCGAACTTTTCAAATCTGGAACTGGCTTCTTCCAATAATGGGTCAGTGATCGTCAGGTAGACGGCGGTCGAGGCCGGATCGACGTGCCCCAGAAATGTCGATAGTCGCAGCAACCCGGTTTGAGGATCACTTCCAGACCGATACCAGCGCAAGAGCGTCCCCACGGCAAACGAATGACGAAGGTCGTGTAGGCGTGGGCTCGAAGTACCTGGAGGAATTGTCAGCTTCAACCGCGGCACCAGATCGTGGAATGTTTGGCTAATCGTATCGGATCTGATCGGACGCCCTGATGAACATGAAAATAGAGGCGTTTCAGGCGACCAAGATCGTCCATACCTGGTACCGATAAAATCCTTCAACAATTCCCCGATCCTGGGCCCAAATGGTACCAACCGGCTCTTGTAGAACTTCGATCGCCTGATCACCAGGAGTTGGCGATCGAAGTCGACATCTCCGATCAACAGCCGAGAGACCTCTCCAACTCGGAGACCGAGACCATAAAGCAGCGCAAAGATGGTGCGATATGTCAGTCCCCGGAATTGAATATGCCAGGTGTCCGGTAAGAGAGCGGCGGTCTCCAACAGAGTACGTGCCGTCAAACGATCAAAGATGAACGGCCTTCTGGGCTCGATCTCTCGTTTTGGACGGGCCTGCAGCGGAGAGTGAGGCAACAGCTCCTGCCCCGCCAACCAGGAGAACAACCGTGAAATCGTGCAGAGCAAATGATTGTAACTGCGTGCTCGCTTTCGCGGACGTGAGGCCAGGAAAGCGTCCAGGGTTGCCGGTGTGATTTGACCCAGTGAAGAGATTTGCTGCTCGATCAAGTAGTGATCCAGAAGGCGGAGCGTCTTCGCTTCGGTGTTAAACCCACACCCAAGCGCCCGCTTGTAAGCCAGGAATCGTTCGATGTCCTCTCCGAGAAAACTGTGGTAGGAATGATCGGAGGATTTCATAAGACCTCCTCCCCGTCGCCACTGGCCACCTCACGAAGTGCCTCGACATCAACCTTACTGTAGATTTGAGTCGAAGCCGGCGCTCGATGGCCGATATAATCTCCGATCAACTTGAGAGAGAAATTGGCCTCGACCAGTCGCTGCACGCAAGTATGGCGCAGTGTGTGTGAACCGGGCCTGGCGACGGCAATGCCGGCCTTCCGGAGGTAATGAGAAGCTGTTGAGGAGATCGCTTCATAGGTCAGAGGTGTTCTGGGTGCCATTGTTCTAAAGAAGAGATGGCGATCAGTTGTCTCAGGCCGGGCAGACTTCAGGTAATCCAGAATTGCATGCCCGACAATCGGCGACAATGGATAAACCGTCGAATGGCCGGCCTTGCGGTCCGGGACTTTGAGTCGATCATTCTTCCAATCCACGTCATCCAAGGTCAGCGCAGCCACTTCGCGCGCACGAAGGCCATAGGTCACCAGGAGAAGCAGAATTGCATAATCCCGCTTTCCTCGGGCGATACGGAGGTCGACAGTCTCTAACATCCGGCGTACCTCATCCCAGGTAATTGAGCGGGGGATGTTTGATAGACGGTAGACATGGGGGTTCTCAACCACACAGCTCAGGTCTCGATGCAACACCTTCTGACGATACAGATACCTGAGAAGAACCCGTATCACGCCGCAAGCGTCTCGAGTCCTCGCCCACGGCACTTTCTGGCTGAGATCAGAGACGAAACCGCTCAGTACGGGTGGCGAGAGATGTCTCATGTCTATGAGCCCGATTGATTCAAGATAGGCTGCAAATTGTCGGAGAGAGTGCGAGTAGTGAAGGATCGACGTCTCCCGGAGCCCTCTCTCTTGTCGAAGGTAGACGAAAAAATCTGGCGCCCACTCTTGAAACGGATTCTCCGGTTTTACAGGTCGCCTCGTTCCCTCAAAGTCTGGCGAGATGAGACGAAGCATTTGTTGAATTGGGTTTCGCAACTCTCTGGCGAGTCTCCTCAGCGATGGTGAAGACTTCGGCCCTTGTATGCGATTCTCAATCCACGAAGCGAGAAAAGAATCGATATGAGCCGGAAGATCAGCCCAGGTAGTTGCCCCTTGTGCTCGTGCATGATCCCCAAACTTGATAAGTATAGGGACACGGCGAGAAACACTCCTCCAGGAATAGTTTTGTTCCGAGAGCCACGTCACATACTGCTCGACAGCCCCGCCGATCCATGACGATCGAATTCGGTCAACGGTATCCGGACGGAGAAAGTAGCGTTCTAACATAGATAATCTCCTCTCTGTTTTTGTTTGGGAGATTATTTTCTGATGGACAGACGTAATTATGTGAACGACTGCGATGCCGGAGGGCTTCCATTTCTTACAATTATGAGGCGGCGGCCACATAACGCAGCCGGGCACACAACACCGACAATCTCAAGAGCGGGGTGACTCGCGCCGATCGCTACGAGCCAGTGGTCAATCGCAGCTATCAGGAGATGCTCGCTCATTACGGCGCCACAGCTCTCCCGACCCGCCCGAAAAAACCTTGTGACAAAGCGAAAGTCGAATATGCAGTTCAATTGGTGGAACGTTGGATTCTCGCCCGGCTCCGCCATCAAACTTTCTTCTCACTCACCGATCTTAATCAACGTATTGGTGAATTGCTGACACGCCTCAATCAGAAGTCCTTCCGCAAATTGCCCGGCTCACGCCGTTCGCAGTACGAGATACTCGACCTGCCGGCGCTGCGACCGTTACCAGCTACTCCTTATGAATTCGCTGAATGGCGACACGGGCGTGTTCATATCGACTATCACGTCGAAGTGGAAAACCACTGCTACAGCGTTCCTTACCAACTCCGCAAGTCGCAACTCGATGTCCGCCTCACCGCCACCACCGTCGAGTTCTTCCATCAAAATCGCCTCGTGACCTCTCACCCGCGTTCGGATCGGATTGGCGCCTTCACCACCATCCCTGAACACATGCCTTCACATCATCGCGCTCATTACGAATGGAGCCCGGGGCGCTTTCTCAATTGGGCGATCGAGATCGGACCACATACTCGCGATTTCACACGCGGCTTGATTGAGTCCCGCAAGCATCCGGAACTGGCTTATCGATCTTGCCTCGGTTTGCTCTCGTTGGCCAAACATTACACGCCGCAGCGTCTAGAAGCGGCTTGCCAACGCGCCTTGGCATTAGGGGCATTCAGGCAAGCCAGTGTGCGCTCGATCCTCGAACGAGGGCTCGATTCGCAACCTCTGCCGGAAATCGAAACTGAAGCCGCCACGCCGCCGCTCGTTCACGAGAACATTCGCGGCGCGGCTTACTACCGCTGACTCACAGCGAGCTCGCCCAGAGAGGTCTCCACACTTGGTCATTGTCTCCAGGGCCGCTCGTACCAGAACCAACAATATTCATCAAAGGAGAATTAGCATGCTCAATCAACAAACCTTGCAACGTCTTCGCGCACTCAGGCTGACTGGGATGGCTGACGCCTTCGCGCAACAGCTCGAACATCCAACCTCACAGCAACTCTCGTTTGAAGAGCGGTTCGCCTTACTCGTCGATCGCGAACATACTCATCGTGACAACCGCCGCCTGCAACGCTTGCTCCGCGCTGCTTCTTTCAAACAACAGGCCTGCGTCGAAGATATCGATTACCAAACTCCAAGAGGGTTGGCGCGCTCGGAGGTGCTCTCACTCATCACTTGCGACTGGATTCGCTCACGTCATAACCTGCACATCACAGGCCCCACCGGCACTGGCAAAAGCTGGCTCGCCTGTGCCTTTGGCCAGACTGCCTGTCGCCAGGGCTTGAGCGTTCGCTACGCACGCACGAACCGTTTGCTCGATGAACTGCGCATTGCACGCGGCGATGGGTCCTACACTAAGCTCTTGCGACAGCTGGCGCGATTCGATCTCTTGATCCTCGATGACTTCGGTCTGAAACCATTGCCACAGAACGAGCGGCATGACTTGCTGGAGATTATCGAGGATCGCCACAGTCTCCGTTCGACGATTATCACCAGCCAATTGCCGATCAGTTCCTGGCATGACTATCTCAATGTCAATGATCCGACGGTGGCTGACGCACTGCTTGACCGCCTGCTCGCTCATGCCCACCGCCTCGAACTTAAGGGAGAATCTCTACGCAAGGGGCGTCAAAGGTTGACTGATCGTGAACACTCAAAGTAAAACTTGAATACCAGCGCTGCCAAGCGTTCATGATCGGCCGGATTTGGCGTTCACAATCACCGGAATTTGCACATGAGGTGACCCTGGTTCTCGAAGACTTATCAATGGATTTGATCGTTTACTTTCCCGCCTATCAGCAAATTCCTCGCAATCTGCTCGGCCGACAGGGTTTTCTGCAACGGATGCTGTTCGGCCTCGATGATTATGAAGGAGTTATTTATTTTGGCTATCACAGCGATCAATAAACGAGGCCTTCATGTCTGATGACACTTTGAATGGTGATCAAAACTAGTGACCGGTCGGACGAGCAATGAGGCCACACTCGATTTGAGACGAAGAGGAAGAGATTATGACGACGATCTGGCTTGATAAGGGGTGGGCGAATGGAGACATAAGATCGGCGACGATCCGGTCTACTGCGGCAGCATCATTGAAGTTCAAATTGATGGCGAGTGGGTAGGAGGTCGCTACGAAGCAGAAAATCTCGCCCCGAATGCGCCGCGACCGTCGACGCTCTTCTATATCAATAACAGGTAGCCGCCGATTCGGATCGAAGAGTTTACGGCGGCGTGGTTTCCCGCAAGGCGATGAGGTTAGCGCGGAGAAGATTGCCATGGCAGATAACGAGTTCGGCGTTTGTTTGATTCCAACCGAACAGGCATCCTCAATTATTGTTGTCGCATCTGAGCCGGTCGAGAATGCGATCGTCCTCTGGGCCGAGGCGACCACGCGCACCGAGACCAGGGACCGCGATGAACGGCTGCGCGACAAACAACAGATCATCAGGTCGTTCCTTCAATTCGTCGGCAAACATCCGGGCGAGGTCGAGCCGATGGATCTGCGGGCCTGGCGCAAACACCTGGAGTCGGAAAAGTCCGAAAACACTGTCTATTCCTATCTTTCCCGCGTCTCCTCATTCTACGAGTGGCTGAGAAAATATCCAGAGATCAAAGATCACATACCCAACAATCCAGTTTCATTGGGGCGGCCCAAGGCGCCGCAGCCGTATCAGACCGAGAAGACCAAGGCCTGGACTGACGATGAGATGAACGCCATCCTCGACGCGATTGCGGCAGAGGCGGAAAAAGGATCGATTCACGCGCTTCGTGATTACGCCGTCACGCTCTTCTACTTGTTTTCCGGTCTGAGGCGAAATGAGCTCTTCGGTCTGCGCGGCAATGACATCGAACTGTTGGAAGAAGGGCTAATCGTCAAATACAAACGTAAAGGCGGGAAGTATCAGAGAAGGGAAGTGGCCAATTGGGATGTGCGTGAGGCTCTTCTTACTTACCTCAAAAAATCGAAAAGACTCTCTGTCCTTTATACCGGCGAGCCGCTCTGGACCCGGCACGATCGCGCCGGTGATCCGGGCGCGCTACTCACTTCCCGGTCTTTCGCTAACAACTTGAAGCGATACGCAGCAAAGGCCGGGATCCGAGCCGTTAACATTCATCAAACGCGCCACACTTATGCGCGGATCATCTTTGAAGACTCTGGTGACCTGCTTGAGACGCAGTCGGCGCTCGATCACGAAAACCAGGCGACAACGCGAGTCTATGTCCAGACCGTCGCTGTGAAACGAGACAAACAGAGCACTCGGGTCGCTCGCCGAATTCGCAGACGGCCTCCATTGACGAATGATGAAGACTAGGACCTGGTTGAGGCTGAAGGAAACGATAGGGAATCACAGGCAAGCGGTCTCGAAGACTCGCCGCCGCCTTTCATCGGAAGTGAGATGGAGCAGTTCGCAGTCTTCCGTTGCGTGTGCTATGACTTCAACTTAATCAATAAGTCACTGAAACTCGGCCTAAGACAGTGCCAACAAAGAAGGGCAGAGAAGGATTCACTAACACATTTCGAATTGTTCTATTAAAATAAAATATAGCGTGCCCCAGAACGGAAAATTCTTATGCCTGAATGTGATCCTCTTCAATCAATGCTTACATTCGAAATGCTCGACGATGTCCTATTTCAGCCAGAGAACGAACAGGACGGGACGCTCGCAGGGGCCACCATCTTTCAAATTGGGCCACTCGTGGAGCTCGCCTATACCAGCCCGCAAAGGTTGAAAAATCTCATAGCCAAGCAGGACACATTTGAGACTAGAGCGCTCTCTAAGATTCTAAACGCCACACCTATCAGCTATGGCAAAGGGAATGTCTCAACTTCACCATCTAAAGTGGAGTTTTTTTGCCCACCGCAAACTAATGAGGAGTTTGAGCGTGAAGAATGGATTGCCTTTGAATTACGGCTAGAGAATGCGGGGAAAAAAGCTGGCCTACCGGCTATTTTTGCCAAAGAACTAACCGGCACATTTGGAGAGATGGTCTCGAACCTTTTCGATCATAGTGAGCGCCCAGACACGGGAATTGTCGGCTACAGATGGGGAGAGAAAGAGTTCGAATATATCGTTGCTGACCAGGGTATCGGTATGTTGAACAGCCTTCGCCAGCATCAAGATTACGCCGATCTGATCGACGCCGAGGACGCTCTCCTGACTGCGCTGCGTGAAGGTGAGTCTCGCTATGGGCGAGAGGCTAAAAGAGGAAGGGGATTCAAAACACTCATTCTTAATATTGCTGGCCGTAGTAGTTGCCTAAGATTCCGGACCGGCGATCGGAGTCATGTCATCGACGGAATGAGCGCTAAGCCGACGAGAACATCCTTTACATGCGTTCACTATCAAGGATTCCTTATATCGGTCAGTTGCCTATCAGATGCCAACCCATAAAACGTGCTTGACAACGCTCTCCACTTTTGTATCATGAACCTCACCCCACACACGTGAGGATGCTGAATATGATCATCCAAATATCAGAACTTGTCGGTCCACGCACTGTATTGGCGGGAGCAATTCCGGGATCTAATCTGCTCGCGAAGGTGATTCCAAAACTCAAACGGGGAAGTGAGCCAGAGGCGCTGTTTTTGGATCTTAGAGGCATAGACGTCATTACCTCTAGCTATTTGCAGCAGGGAATCTTGGGTATTCGGGATCATTGCCGCAAACACATTTCGAATCTTTACCCAGTGATAGCGAACGCGAGCGAAGACGTAATCGAGGAAATGGAGCAGCTCCTCGAAAAAATAGGCGATGCGGTAATCAGTTGTAGGCTTGACAGCAAAGGAAAGGTCTCTGGAGCCAGGGTGCTTGGCATTCTTGAGGAAAAGCAGGAAATCACGCTTGACGCGGTACGCTCACTGAAGGTTGCAGACGCTAGAACTCTATTGGAGCAGAACAAAGATAAGGAAACGATTGTAATCACCGGCTGGAACAACCGCCTTTCCGCGCTCACTGCAAAGGGTCTTCTAATGGAAATCAAGAAAGGCAGATCGAAATATTATCAGCCTGTATTGGAGATGTAATTCACGATGGGAATAGCGTTTATAAATAAGGCCAAGAACACTTTCCAAAAGTCATGGTCAAAAGGCGCTGAGCGGTTGAAAGAACCAGATTTGAACACTGCTCGGCCCGAAGATATCCCTACTATTCTGGTGAGGCCGATTCAGGGGTTTACTCCATCCGTAAATGACCAGTACGAGTTACAGCTAAATGGCCAGCTGGTTGAGATATACCTCAATAGAGCGCGAATCGGCGAGAGCCTTGGAGCGGCCGCCTCAATCATCAGCTACATAAAAGAGAGAGGCGGGAAGGGCATCGGCTCCTTTTGGAGAAGTCGCGCCGGAAGCAAACTCATTGATATCGCCGTTTGGATATAAGGAGTCAGGCATTCCCGCTCGGATGAGGTAATTTATGGAGACTTTGGCGCTTGAAAAGCGTCTTGATTACAAATCTTACCGCCCTGTCAGCCTCGGTTGTATGGGTTGTCCTGAGTTTGGCATTTGCGGCGGAATTCAGGTGGAAGCCGGAGTTTACGACTGCATGGCGTTCTGCACTTGTGAGCAGCTGGATAATTGCCAGTATGTCTGCCGACGCGATCTCGAAAGATTTGTCGCCAGGTCGAACGAAGTAGGCGGATACGATTTCGACAACGTTCCGCGTTCGACTCCCCTCAAGCATGAGGATCTTCCGTTGGTGGTTCCTGTCTTGTTCCACCGATCAAGTCGCATCGGTGTGTTTCACGCTGACACGGTAGCAATTAAACTCAACCATCTTATCAATTACCGTAAGGGCAAGCTTCGTTTCGACTCAAAGGACGCCGTAGCAGAACATTTCAGATTTAATAAAAGCGCAAGGCTTGTAATCACCGGTGTGGATAAAGATCAATTCATTGAGCCGTACTGGGGCGTTATCTATGGGACCGGCTTGGTGAAACAGCTACATCGGCTAAGCCCGTCGCTGATCACAACTCCTAATTACAGCCTCTTTCTTAACGCGCCTCGTTGGGATCATTTCCATAATATGAAGCGAATCATTGCCTGCTGGGAAGAACTCAACTCCTGTGGGCTTCCGGCTTCGCTGCACGTGAATGCCTTCACCGACAGAGACTGGCAAAGATGGCTCGACTTCATAGGAGAAAGGAATGAAGTCAAATCAATTACTGTCGAATTCGGAACGGGTTTGGCTAGGAGAGACTCGGGACGCCGGTACATTGATAAACTTTTATGGCTCGCTTACCAGGTGCCGCGTGAGCTTCATATAGTCATACGTGGGGGAATAAGTCATTTGCGCGAGATCTTGCGCGCGTATGGATCAGTCACCCTGCTCGATACGTCATCATTTATCAAAACGATGAAACGAAAGAAGATTGAGTGGCAGCCAGGCAATGCGCGGGTCTGGCGATCAGTTCGAATGGAAAAGACCGCGGCATTGGACGACCTTCTCCAACTCAATGCTGACAGGGTCATCGCAATGTACGCTCATCAAGTAGGTCAATAGCGGGTTTGGACAATTGGTGCCAGGCTGTGACGGGCCCAGATTCTTTTAGCGTTCCGGTAGCGCCTGTATTCCTTGCGACCGGGCGCCACCTGCATCATCAGCCACAATATTTTCGATTTTGAAACGCTTGATCGTTCATAATATCCATCTCATCAACCCCGAAGAAATTCAGAGGATATTATCGTGACCACACATGGAATCTTCGATCAGCCAAAAATTCCACGCACCCGATATTTTTCATGCACATAAACCATTCCCTGTCCGTCACTGTCCTCGGTAAGAAGGAAGGCTGCCTATCAGGATGTAAGGCAGATTAGGAGCAATAATGAGAAAAACGCAATTGTTAGCGGCAGCAACGGCGAAGTCTTTCGATGCAATATTCGCTGCGCTGCCGCCACTTGATTCACCCGAATATTTGAAATTGCTCGAAACCGCTACAGCAGATGAATTACCAGCACCCGTTCTGGCAAAGGCCTTCCGGCAACTTGCCGGAATCAATGGCGCGGCGTGCGCTACACTTGAACGACTAGTCGCCAGTCCATACCGCGAACAATATTTGCTGGTGGTACGGAAATTGGCAAAACAACGAGTCGCACGGGGACAATATGCCTATGACGATGAGGACCTCTTTCAAGAAGCGATCAAGGAAATTGTTAGAACTCTACCGACAATGCGGGGGAACTTCGCCGAGACCAACTGGGTGACGTTTTGCAAGCATTGCTTTGAAGACGGGTGGCGCAATCTCAACGGCAGGCGCGGTGAAAAGATTAGAGGAGAACGGGTAGAGGTTGTGATCGATGGGGAATCGGCAGAGGAGCAAGATCCCTTAGAGGTGACCGGCGATACGATCCCATGGCATGTGGTAATGCGCGAGAGCAAGTTGCCATGGCTCGAAGAGTTTATCCGGCGCATCATCGCCGGATTTGGCGACCCTTTAATGCGCCGCGTTGCTGAAGATCAGTTCGGTCCCGATCCGTCACCGATCTCATCGGAGCGCTCAAAAACAAGCAAACTGCCATTGACGAAGCAGTTGGGAGTTGACCGGTTTCGGATATCTCGCCTACTAAATCAGGCACGGGCAAGGCTCTTTGCAGCGCTCATCGCTCAAAAAGAGAAAGAGCTGGATATTGACTGGCTGCGAAAACGCTATCAAGGCAAGTAACCAGCAGAAGGTGAAGGAAGGGAGTCAGCCGTCTATGCCCACTGTGCTGTCGCAATGTGGTTTCGATATTAGGATATATACGAGCGATCATCATCCACCCCATGTTCATGTTATCAAAGCGAATGAACAGATCATCATTAACTTAGGTAGTGAAATGAACTCATTGGAGATTAGGAAGGTGTGGATGAACCGCGCCGACGCGCGACGCGCTGTCGAGATCGTGGAAGAACACCACCTGTTCCTCCTAGCGAAGTGGAGAGACATCAATGGATAACAAAACGTTCGATGAGCAATATGAAAAAGCCAGGCGGTTGGCGGAAGCTACCAGGAGTACCGATCCGCATGCTCAATCAGCCCGGTACAATTACGAGAATGGCTTGGTTGTGGTTTACTTACAAAATGGCCAAAGTTTTAGTTTTGCGCCCTCAAACGTCGAAGAACTGGCTCATGGTTCGGCTGATGAGTTAGCACAAGTGGAAATATCGCCTTCTGGTGACGGCTTGCATTGGCAAGCACTGGACGCTGATATCGGCATTATCACGCTGCAACAGATTGCATTGGAAGAACTCTATGCCCGAATTGAGACGGCATGGATTGAGCAGCGGGATTACCAGTTGATAGATCAACTTACCGAACAGTTTCCCCAGTTCAAAGATAACCTTTACGATTTCTTCGCTCTACTTATTGATGAGGAATTGGATCAACCAGCTTCACCTAACGCTATGGCACAGTCAATTGAGCGAACCAAACGATGGTTAGAGGCTGAGGGGTTCGAACAGTCTAAAGGCCCTGCGGAAAAAACACGGCAAGAGAGCGGCGGAACAGCAAGCCAATTAGAAAATCCCCCTAGGGAGCCAACAACTAATGCCCCTATTGAAGACGCTGATGATGGCGATTCCGATCTAATGGGAATGTTGAGAGATCACACTGGGCTCTCTTCGGAAGAGATTACTGGAGAAAATAAGATTCCAGACGTGGTTATGGTCTATTTCGAAGACCACTTCGATTATACACCCGTGCCGGTAGTAGAGGAGATTCTGGACCGCTTCTCTAGCAAATATGGTCTAGACAAGAACAGGCTGAGGCGGGTCGCGAGCCGCAGCAAATATACGGAGCGCAAAGTTGCCGCGTTTAGAAATTCATCCTACCCACCGGGTGTGCCGAGCTTTATCGAGATGATTAAAAAATCAAAGCTGCCGAAGAGTGTAAAGGATTATTGGCTGGACTTGGCGGAAAGGGAAAATTCTGATGAGAAGATTTGAGCTGGCGCGCCGGCGCGGTAGAGAGTTAAGAGCAAGCTTTGATATTCAATTGGAAGGATTGCAAGCAAGGCTCGAGCAATACTTACGAGAAGAACATAAAATGACGCCGCGTGCGCTCAGTGCCGATGCAATGAGGGACAGCAAAGCTGAGGTTTTACCCCAAAAACGAGAACTCAGGTATGACAAGGCCCTCAATGATCATCCAGTCGAAAAACTTTTTATCTTCGCGCACGAGGTCGGACACCTTGAACTCCATCAACGGCATATCGGGCCTCATGCAATTCCCAACCCGCTACGCGATTCCAGATTCGCCACCAGCGACGGGGCGGGGGCGATCGCTCGTTATAGCCCTAAAGACGCCGAAGAGGTGGAAGCCAACGCCTTTGCCAAAGAGTTCGTCTGTCCCGCCAATCTGGCCTTTGCTGACTGGCTGCAAGATCCGACCGCCACCGCTTCCAGCCTGGCCGCGAAGTGGGGGGCATCTGAAGAAATAGTGCAGATTCAGCTCGCCGAAGCGCTCTTTGATCTCTTCTTCAAAAGCGATCCGGCTGGGACGGCTCCCCGGACGCACGAAATCTCTTTGAATGAAGAGCAACGTCTGGCCGCGGAGTATTTGGGAGGGGCAGTCGTCGTTGACGCCGGGCCTGGAACGGGGAAGACGGCCACTCTCGTGATGCGCGTTGATTTCCTGTTGCGGCAGAAGATAGCCCCCAGTCAGATTCTCGTTCTTACTTTCAGTAATGAAGCTGCGGACGAACTGCGCGAGCGCGTCGAAGAGCGTTTTGGTGAGGAGATCGCTAACGCCATCGAGATTCATACCTTCCACAGTTTCGGGCACGCGCGGCTGCTTTCAAATACGCAGAATCTCGCGCCGACTTTTCGGATTCTCGATGAGATCGCCCAGGAAGAGTTGGTCACAGAGCTACTTGGTAAAATCGAATGCGAGGCGATCATCACGCTCCGCGACCCAGGCGAGACGGCGAGGCTGGCGGTTGAGCAAATCAACTTTCTCAAAGATAGAATGTATGGCGAGGCCGAGCTTGAACGGGCAATCACCGAGTTGAGAGCAACCGATGCGCAGGAAAGCGCGTCCCTGCAGAAAGCCGAACAATTTCTCGCGCTCTTCCGTGAGTATGAGCGCGCTAAGTATGATCCCGTCAAGCGCGAGATCGACACGATTGATTTCGCCGATATGATTCTGCTCACTTTGCAAACTTTTCGAGAAAACAAGACGCTGATTACTGAAATCCGCAAACAGTATAAACATGTCCTCGTCGATGAATTCCAAGATGTCAGCCCAGCGATGATCCAATTCCTCGGTCAACTTTGCGGTGAGCATAACCCGCCATGGGTGGTCGGCGACATCAGACAGGCAATATACCGTTTCCGCGGGGCAGATCCTGACAGGAATCTCGCCTTGTTCAAGCAACACTTCCCAAAGGCAGAGCCTTTCGATCTGCGGTCCAACTACCGTTCGTGCCAACTGGTCATTCAAGCCGCCAATCAAATGGCGACATTGATGGCCTCGCCGGAACACGCGACCGGCGATTATGAAACCTTCTGGAAAGTTGGCGCAAACCACCAACCATTCGGCGAGACGCCCATTCAAATTCTCTCTGCCGACTCCGACGCGGCGGAACAAGAGGGTATTGCCGAGCTGGTGAACAAGTGGCGTGAGGCCGGGGCCAAGGCTGGTGAGATTGCGGTGCTCGCGCGGCGTAATATTGACGTGCGGAACATCGTGCTGGCTCTGGGAAGGCGCAAAATCAAGGCTACCACCACTGGTCTACTTACCCCCGAAGGCGCGGCAGGAGATCTTGCTGCTGCGCTAACGTTGGCCGACGCGCCGACAGCCTCGCTGCCACGTATCATCAAAGCGCTGGGAATGGACTGCTATGAACCGGAATTGCTTAATGAAGTGACTGGCTCGCTTTTGGCGGAGGAGATAAAGAATGAGTTTGAGAGCCCGAAGCAAAACGAATTGCTTCTCACCGCCGGCGCAGACTTAATCGCTGAGTACAGACAATCGTTCGATTGCCTTCATAAACAAAAACATAACAGCGATGCATTCGCATTGCTATGTGCCTTCCTATTTGATGGTAGTGGTTATCTGCGTCGGTGCTTGAGCGACAAAGATGAAACACGTAAGCGGTTGATGTTGAGCGAGATTATTACCACTCTAACGCGTGCCGCCGACTATCGGTTCACTCATCAAAAGCTCAAACCACGCGAATCACGCCTCGGCTTCGCTCAAAATTTCCGTGACAATCTCTCTAGCAGCAAACCTATAACGGCCGCGCCACGTTCAACAGATGACGCCGTGCGCGTGATGACTTGTCACGCTTCAAAAGGGCTGGAATTTCCCATTGTCATAGTCGCCGGACAAACAATCAACAAAGATAAGAGGAAAGAGCGCGATTGGTGGCTACCGCCGGAATTAATGCCGTCCGGCGAAGAAGATCGTAAGCAAGCGGATTCATTATTATTCGTCGGCCTCACACGCGCACAACGAGCGGCTGTCATCACATACGCCGAGGCTAAGACCAGCGGTGGAAAGAAGCGCGATTTACCTGGCTTACTGGGACGTTGGCATTCACGCTATGAAATCCCGTTGAAGGAATTGCCTGGACAAGAGAATGAGAAGACCGTCGTGAAGACGAATGCGCTTTGGGGCCGGCGCCCTCGCGCCAATTTACCCGTTCGCCACCTTGATAAGAGCATTTGCGGTCTCGAAACCTACCTCGAGAAATTCCTCGGCATCAGATTCCCTCAAAGCCTGCCAGCGCTCTATCCAGGTTTTACGGTAGCAGTCAGACGAGCGATGCGAAAGATAATTGTTCAGGCGCAACTTGAGCAACGACAAATTGTCGCGACGGAAGCCAGAGAAATCTTCTTGGCCGTATATCAAGACGAGAGCGGAGAGAGACAAAACCATCCGCACTATCAACTCTACGAACGCGTCGGTGCGTCTTTCAGCCAAAAGTTCGCTGTCGCGTTTAAACCACATAAGGGAGGGGTAGAGTTCCTGCATCTATCGGAGGACGAAGAGTTAATTCTCGATCAAGGGGAGAATTTGATCCCCCTGCGACTCGATCTGGTGGCCTGCTTCCGGGATAAACAAGGAGTCGCTCACGCCATACTCTATCGCCGTGAGTCTTTATCGAAAAATATTACCGACGAATTGAATTGGAGCGCCATCAATCAAGGTTACAAGCGGGTTTCATTCGTAGTTTTGCGCCGGTTATATCCGTCCATTCAGTTCCACGCTTTTTCAGGCGCGGACGGCAGGCTTTATCGCATTAAACCGAATCGCACGGTCGACAACATGGATAAAGAAGCCGCCCTGGCCATGGACAATTTACATGGCTTTACCAACGGCCGTTTCACCGCTCAAGTCGAGGACTTCAAATGCGATGGATGCCCCGTCAGAATTACCTGCCCACATTGGTTGAACGCGCTGCCCAACGCATAAAAAGTTTGCACAGGAGCAAATTTTAGTCCGTCACTGGTGGTGGGAGTCGAAACAAAGATTCCCGCCACTTTTAGTTTGTGAGGTAAATGTATGACGGAAGAAAAGCATTTGCAGCATGAAGCGCACCATAAGCATCAGTGCCTGAGCCTGCGGGTCCAAACGCCGCGAGGGTTATGGAGCCTAAATCAGCCGACCGAAGCTCCGCGCCGCCCGGTCTACGCTTTGAATAGCAAAATTCAACAGATCATCTATGACGCGCGCGAGGTTTTTGGTTTCGCCGAGAACGGCAACCAGTACGTACTGCTGCACGGCAATGAGCGGTTACAACCAGAGCGGACGATCGAAAGTTATCACCTCAAAGATGGCGCGCTGCTGGTCTTGTCGGTCCAAGGAGGAAATGCGGCATGAGCGTTCCGGCGGAAGTCTCACTTGAAGCGGTACAGCAAGACTTGGCGGAAGTCGCCCCTTTTATGACTGCCGCCGGCCTTTCGTTCGATACCGGGAGTTTGAGCGCGGAGAACCTGAGGCTCCAAGTAACCTTCCACAACCGCGCCGGCGAGCGTTTCTTCGCCGAGTTTGATTGCCGTGAGTATCCGCTCTTTCCTCCTACCATCGAGTTCACCGATGAAGCGAGGCAGGCGCGTGGACAGCCGCGCCTCTATCCAAACGTCTTTCACACAACCCCATGCGTTTGCACGCGCTATAACCGCAAGGCATATAGCGAGTTGGGAGGGCCGCATAACAATTGGAGGTTAATTGATTGGCGTCTGCCTACGGACGGGGGTGGTCCGATTACAACACTGGGGCTGATGATCAGTGACTTACATAGCAAGATTCTGGGCGCTTCTGGAAGGATGGGGTGATGCAGGCGAGAGAACGATTACCGGTGATATTCATCAGTGACCTGCTGCTCGCTCGCACAGCCGACCTGCTGGCAAGTTTCGCCGCTACCTCCGAAGCCGAAGGCGTGGTCTACTGGTTCGGGATTAAGTCCGGCACAGTGGAGGTGGTCACGACGCTCGCGGTACCCGATGCGGAGGCCGAATACGGCTGCGTGTTCACTTCGCCGGAGGCGAACGCCCGAGTGCTTACAGAACTGGCCGACACGTCTCTCGTCTTGATCGGACAAGCACATTCACATCCGCGTCACAACATCAGGCATTCGGGCTTCGATGACTGCCATACCTTCGCCAGACACGAAGGCGCATTGTCGGTCGTCGTGCCGTACTTCGGGCGGCGGGGTTTCAGGCTTAGTCGTTGCGGTATCCATCGTTTCATTAACGGCCGGTTTCGTGTGATCGGGCGTTCGGAATTACCACAACATCTCATCATGATCCCGGGTGAGAAGGACTGCAGGAATAAGAAATGAGAGATGTGAAGAGGGAAGTCGCGCTGCGGCATTGGCGCTCAGCCGCGGCCTTTTATCAAGAGCGCGATCATCGCACTTCGTTGGGAGTCGCTGACATTGCCGGTTACGCGCAGCGTGCCATCGAAATCCATATTGACCCCGCATTCGCCGAACAACCAACGACACAGGTTATTGCGTTGGTCGCTGCAAATCTGACAGCGCGCTGGGCGCGAAACGTGCGTGTGATCCTCCCTGACGTTCGTCTTCACCCGGAGTATCAACGCGGAGGCTATCGACATCTCGGCGAAAGGATTATCGCCGAAATGTCCGCCGCTGACCCATTCGGAAATTTTCAGCTTGAAGATTCCCAGCGAAGCCATATCACATCTGCGCAACCTCCGCTCCGATTGCTGATCGGCCCATTCCGAAAAGAGAGCTGGATCAATTCTGAAGACTTCATCGTCTACGCCACGGGCTGGACGGCGTTGGGAAAAAGGGGAGACGGTTTTGAGTGCGAATTGGCGCCCACTACAACCATAGCGGCGTCAGGATTGGCGGCCTCACTTGGGGTCGCAGATATTTTCAAGCGCGCGATCGGGCACCCGGCCGCGCATTGGTTGCCGAACTTCTCATGGGACACCTGGGCGCATCGGCTGCGGCACGAGTCAGATCTCACGAGCGAAGCGCCGGCCCCACCTAGGTGCCTTGATTTGGGCGAAACATTACTGGCGGGTGTGGGCGCGATCGGTTCAAGTTTCCTCTATCTCGCCGATCTGCTGCCGCTTCGCGGCTCGTTGACGGTCTTGGATCGCGACGCGGCCGAAACTTCCAATCTAAACCGCTCGCCGATGTTCACTACCGAAGACGTGATCAACGCCGCTAAGAAGACTGACGTCGCGCGTCGGTATCTGGCTTGGCAAGAAATCTCTATCCGCACAGTCGACGGAACCTGGCGTGATCATTCAACACAGATGGCGGAACACCCCTTCGATGTTTGGATCAGTCTGACCAATGAAGATGGAGCCTGGGCGGAAGTTCCCTTTTTACTACCGCCGATCGTCTTGCAAGCAACGACCACCAGTGGCTGGGGAATGGGGGCGGGACGGCACATCCCACGCCGAGAAGATTGCGTCTTTTGTCGCTTGCCTCGGCCGGAAACGCAGTTCCGCGGCCCCTGCGCGGAAGGAAACATTGCGCCCGATGAGGCAACACTACCAGCGCAAGCCGCTTTACCCTTCCTTTCCGCCGGAGCAGCCTCTTTGTTGCTAGCAGAGTACCTCAAGCTAGGGTCGGAGTCATTAATTGCAACGCCCAACGAAGTAGGCGTGGATTTACGGTACGGTCTGCCCACGGTGATGGCGCATAGCCGAATGCAATTCAATGAGTGTCGAGGTTGTGCAATAGCACAGTCGAAGCTCTGGGAACGTCGGGGTGGTAGAGGGCGATTCAGCCACTATTCTTTTGACAATCCGGATTTCAGGATAATGGGCAAAAGATATCTAGATCAAGGTCTGACAATCGATTGATAAGGCAAGCAGACATTCTATGAATCGAACGATCCCAGACTCAAAACAGTATTCGGCAATGAAAATCAGGCCTGATCAATAATCAAGAGAAATTAGCTAAAGTTGGTTATAGGTAGCAATATTATTTTATCAGGAGAATTCTATGGCAAATCGAAGACAACATGCCGCCCTGGGCGTTACAGTCGGCCTTGGGGGCTACGCGCTCTATTTATGGATGAAGGAAGAGGAACTGTCTTGGCCGGAATTGATCGGCGCTGGATTGGCTGGTGCTATTGGCGCCTTCCTTCCCGATATACTTGAACCGGCAGATAGCCCTAACCATCGTTCTTTCTTCCATAGTGTAAGTTTTGTCGGAATGGCGGTACCGCCAGCATGGTCATGGGCGTTGAAGATTAGAGATCAGCAAGTTCGTCTTGCTGAAGAATTCGAGCTGCGCGCGAATTCAACGTGGGATAACTATGATAATAGTATTTGGAAATTGCAGGCACTCTTGCACAGGTTCCTCGCCGGATTGTTGCCTGGACTTATTTTAGGCTACGCATCGCATCTCGCGGCGGATGCTGTCACACCGAAGGGGCTCCCCTTTTTGATGTGATCCGTTGTTAAAGCATTCTATATGAGCGGTACACCAAGATCTGGATTCGCGATTTGCCCTATGCCTCTATTAATAGGCAAAAGTGCCACATTTCGTGAGAACTGGAGTAGCCGGCTGATGCAACATGCTCTGCTCCTACTCTACATACGCTACGGGGCGGACCGCTTTTTCAACTATTCCTTCGATGCTCTATAGAAGGTCCTCGTCAATGCCGTCTATCACCACAGCTACGAAGAACGCGAGCCAATCGAGGTGCTCATACTGCCGGACTATATCACAATTAGTAGCTATCATGGTGCCGATCGCTCAATCTCGCAGTACAATATGACTGCCGGAGGGATAGTCTCGTGACGATACTATGACAGGCGAATCGGTGACTTCCTGAAAGGGCTTGAGCTGACAGAATGGTAGAGAACCGGCATTCCGAAATACCGGCGCAATGTAGTCGAACGAATATCTGCTGGCAAAATTCAAACCGGATGAGGGTCTCGTTGCCAAGTCGATCGAGTTGCAATCGTAATCTGAAATCGAGATCATGTGCTTGGTCGTGATCTGATTTTCGACAAACTCGACTTGCTCCACCACCAGGCAAAGAATCTTCTGCTTAATTTCAAAGTCGAGCACTGAGCTGATATTATGACAAAATCCTGCGATAACCGTCGCTAATGCGGCATGATACCGCTGTCCTTGTTTTGCTGTTCGAGCGAATTCGACCGCTCTTCCAGTCGCCGGCATTTTTTGAGGTAAAGAAAATGGAAGTCATAGGAGATTTGAATCCAAATGATGAGGGACGGAAAAAAGCGAGGTTAAGGGAACTTCAACAGCCTGCTGCCTGGCAACCACTGGGGAAATTACACGAACTGGTCAGCATGCGTTCACTCATGCAAGAGGCGGAATGGTATCACCGCTTTCGCGACATCTCCGGACGTAAGGCGGAAGATATCACCGATGGACCAAGCAGGTTGGATATGTTCGGCGATCTAGTCAAGGAAGGGCTGCTTCGGTATCACCTCGCGGTCAAACTTGACGATGAAATTCGTGTCAATGAAGGGCAGCGTTCACGAATATCAGACATGACCTTCGTTTGTAATGCTTGGCCGACCTGCAGTACCGGCCTGTGTCATCGTAAGGCGATATATAGAAACAAGGGTCCCGTAAGGTCCCATTTTGCCCATTTCCCCGGCATGTCAGAAGTCGAACGCAAAGCTCATGATATTTCCGGGAGCAGAGCGGCGCACGACCTGGCGGTCGGTAATATGTATGCCAGTTTGTCGCCGCACAAAGCCTCTGGTTTCGTGGTGACCAACAGCTGCCTGCACTGTAATCGGCGATTTACGTGGCTAGATGTGCCTGGTCCGATAGTAGAATACGACGCAGAGCAGAAGAAAGGCGATCCATATGTCTATGACCTTGTGGGCGTGGATGAGTGTGATCGGATTTTGGTTGTAATAGAAGCAAAGCGTTTGCACAGGATCGAGCCAGAAAAGCGGGAATACCTCGAACAGCGGGGGTATCCCTATATCGAGTTTTTGGTAAAAAATCTGTTGAATGATAACAGGCGAAAAGGCGTTAACCTCCTCTCGAACGGTAGAGTGGAGCTTGACGCTGTTCTTCTAGGAATTAACTGCTCTAATAAAGATCCCCTTTGCAGAGATTGCCGGCAACGCGCGACACGCGAAGAACAGGCACAGATACGCCTATGCGAACAAATAAGACGTCATGAGGATGATGCCGCCGTCAAAGTGGCGTCGCTCTTAAGACCTCTTGAGGAGAACATCAGAAAAATAAGCGAGTCAGTGGAGAGTCTACGAGTGCCGCTTACCATGGCGGAAATACGGCAAGTCGATAATCAGTTGCGAGGACTTGAAGGGCGTGCGAAGGGGCTGCAAGCGCCAATAGTACAAGTAAAGAAGGAAGCGGAGCGTTTTCAGACAATTGACGGCGACGTGATTCGGGACGCCCCCCAGACCGTGAAAGACGCCTACTGTTCTCAGACTGGTATCGTCGTGCCGCAAGGCGAAGTTATTATTACTACCAAAAACCTCAAAACTTTTCCCGTGTACGCCGAACAAATTATCGCGTCATACATCAGCCTTTTATCTTTTATAGATGCCAAAAAAGCGGCTCTATTGGATCAAGAGGCACACTTAACCGAACAGCAATTAATTGCACTTAAGGAAGAAGCAGATAATGAGGCATCATCGCTGCTAGCTCCGGTCGAGCAAGAAGTCACAGAGGCGGCGAGACTAGTAAGCAATATGATACGTCTGCCGCGGGATTTGATCGAAGCGACGAAGGCTGAAGGTGCCATTGCCGCGATCAAGAGGCGTGTAGAGGAGATGGCGGATCGGGTCGCGAGGGCATGCGACCCGTCAAATCATCTCCAAACTGTCGAAGCTGAAGTCACTGAAGAGTTTTCGCGGGCGTCAAAAGAGGCCATTCGGGCGCAAATTCTGTCAGCGCTTTTAGAACGCACCGAGAGACTAAGAGGATCATATCTGAATCTTTTGTCCTCGATCGATGTCAAGTCGGAAGACTTGTTTAAGAAGAAGGCGCAACTGGTCGAACAGCAGTTAATCGTGATTAAGGAGGAGGCGAAGGACAGAGCGTCTTTATTATTAAAGCCAATCGAGCAAGAGATTGAAGAAGTAGAGAGGCTGGTAAGCCGACTGTGGAGGTCGCGGGATCTAGCCAAAATAGTAGAAGCTGAAGCCAATATAGCTGCGATTAGGAAGCGCGCCGAGGAGATAGAGGAGCAGATCATGAAATCCTGCGACTCGTCAAACCATCTCCAAATCGTTGGAACAGAGATATCCGAAGAATCCGCGCGGGCGCAAATCCTAGCGGCATGGTCCGAGCGTACCAAGCGACTGAGAGAATTCTATCTGAAGCTTTTATCTTCGATTGACACCAAGCAAGCCGACCTGTTGGAGGAAAAGGCTCAAGCGATTGAAGAACAATTGAAAATGAAGACTGAGGCAGCACGAGTGAGGACAGCGTCGCTATTGGCATCGCTGGAATCGGAAATCGAAGAAACAAAAAAGACGGCGGAAAAGACAGTGCACGCAGCTCGCGACCTGACCGCGATGGTAGAAGCCGAGACAGTGTTGACCGCCGTTGAACAGCGCGCGGCTGGCATGGGCGATCGAGTTGCGCAGGCGTGCGAGCTTTTGGAAAGTTTTCATTTCCCGGATAGCAATGATGACGCGCTTAAGGACATCGCACGAGTGGCGCAAGATCGCCTTCGCGAGAGGCATATCGCGACCTTCGCTGCGCATGCCAAAAGGGTGGCAGATTTATGCCGTCACCTGCTGCACCAAACGAGTGTCGGCAAAGCGATCCTGTCCGAGCGGAAGGCACAAGAAATCGAGCGAGAGCTCCGCACGCGGGGAGGCGAGGCGCGGGACTGGATGTCTTCAGTGCTGGCATCGCTTGAATCGGAAATTGAAAAACTGGAAACAGAGGCGAACAGCGTCGAATTAACCTGGAAAGCATTAAGCGAGTTTCGAGACAGTATCAATCTGCGATGGCCATTGGTAACAAGAGCGGAAGAATCGTCAGAACGTTTTCAGTCGTTCCTTACGCATGTGGCCCAAGCCCATGTCGGGACGCTAGCATCAGAATGCCACGAAATAGAAATCTTCGTCGAGCGCGCTCGGTCGCTCACCAACCGTTACCATACCCTGCTTCGCAAGATTAGTCGTCATATCTACGAACGCATTGGAGATGGCAGTAAGGAGCAGTCCCGACCGGCTTTCAGCTCCTCGGGGCGTAGGCGAAATTGAATACGGAGTTCCGGGAGATTGTTAGTAACGTTGTAATCGGCACTGCCCGATTGCAACGTCATCACTAAACTTTTGTCCTGTACTTAGTACCAGGTCTCGATTAAATGAAAGATGCGGAAATAAAAATTCTTTGAAACCAATGGAATGAGTTCACGCCGGGTTAGCAATTTCATGCGGAGGTTGCACAGTCCGGAGCCTGGCTCGCAACCAAACGCCGACTCATGCCAACGCGTCTCTAAGCTTAATCGAACGCGTCAAAGAAAACTATCAAGAACCACATTCCCCACTTCCCAAGCGTGTTAAGGAGCGTGCTTCTCGACGTTATGCATAGGAAACTCCGAAAGAGGACGCCTTTGTATTAAGCTGGTTTGCCGACAGCGCGCCAACCTCTATGATAACTACCACCAAAAGCCAGAGAGGAGGATTCTCACCTCTGTTTTACCAAGGCCTAACCAATCGGCTGATACGGGAGATATGTGATGCGGCACATGAATTGGCTCTCCGGCCGGGAAGCTATTTGCATCACGCTTTCCTGCCTGACCCGTTGTGTGAATGGTTGCCCGTCAAGTTAGTGCGCGAGACTCAACATGCTGTTTCAACTTATATCACTGATCCATACGCTTCATTCCGAGTTCTGTGGTCATTAGGAAAAACGCGTCGGAGATTCATTGCCATCCTCATACTATCGATTCTCTTACACCTCGTCATCATCTGGTTAGCTAGTCTCCTGCCACCTCTGGGCTTGCTGGTCAAGGAAGATTCGGCTTTCGATTTTAAGCCTTGGATTAAACTAGTGCCGATTGGATTGTCACGGGGATTGACAAAGGGATATATGACTCACCAATCAGGGGGGCCGGATTTAATGAAGGTTAGAGACAGATCTAAGCCGCAATCTACCCAGACAGTTCAAGCTACGCCGCGTCCGATTGCGGCGATTGTACCACCGTCGCCAACACCGGATCAGGCACGGATCGCAGAGCTGGCAAGGGAGATGGTGGAAAAGGCCAAGCGAGTAAGTGAAACTCCGCTCAAGCGGGCGTTGGAACATGCTTACACCACTTATGTCACGAGCGGTGAGAAGGAGTTGGGCGTTTTTTATCTGACTGCGGCCTTCAATATTGAGCCGGACGGTACACTTTCACAGATTAAGTTAGTTCAGCCATCTGGCATCCCGACTATTGATGACCAAGTTCCATTGTTCTTGGAGGCTATTAGTGAATCGCGCGCCTTGGGTATATTTCCCGTTCTCACAGCAACCAGCCTCCATCTACAGGTTAGCGAAGGTGAGGTGGAACTGACCCTCAGCGGCACGGCTGAGCAAGCGTTGGACGCGCAAGTGTCGAGCCTTGCGCTCGCAGCAGTCCGATTGCTCACAAGCTTCAACACGAAGAATCCCGACATCAAGGTATTATTAGGTGGGTTGGCGGCCAATAACGATGGAACCCAACTCGTCGTCAGGCTTAGACTGCCCCGCGCACGCACTGCCGAGATGATGCGCGCCAATTTCAGGCCCTGCAGATACCGTGTTGATTGTCAATATCCTCAAGTCAATTTTGTTGAGAACCGATTCATATCTGCTCATCAGGTGTGGCTGAGAGAGTAGCCACGTCCTGCATAGCCTCTGCTCCGA
>Ga0081539_10001205_pt1 | contig 46620 bp, 44 predicted proteins | sample TabmetS4T2R2_FD_71023 | JGI IMG/M metagenome (GOLD analysis project Ga0081539, IMG submission 71023) | Tabebuia heterophylla rhizosphere microbial communities from the University of Puerto Rico - S4T2R2 | ecosystem: Host-associated > Plants > Roots > Rhizosphere ... | reverse complement strand
TTGCGTTATCAATAATGCCTCTTGCGGCAGCAATTCTTGCCGAAGGTGCCGCCTGCGTGTTTGTCACAATGGTTGTCAGTGCGTCAACCGCAAGGCGGCAGGCCGCTTGTAACCGCGTTACAGATTGGTCTACCAATGACCGGCGCGCCTCTGAATACGCCTCCGCAAAATGTGGCTGACTAAGCCACGTGTAGAGCGTTCTTACACCACACCCGGCTAATTTCGCCGCAGCTTCGACCGTAGGCGAGGCAAGTAATGCAGTGATGCCCCGCTGTTGCTTGGGGGTGAGCGCGCCGATTCCTGCAATTTCGTGCTGCCTAGGATTACTCACTGCTTGACCTCCGCCACTTGCTTGTGCTCTTTCTCGTACAGCTCTCGCGCCTCTCGCACTACGTTCACCAGTTGAGTCAGGGTGTGACGATACACACTTTCTGCCGCTCCCTCCTGTTCGAGTCGGGACAACGTCCCGTCGAATTCAACCATCTGCTCCCACAGGTGCGGGTGCTGCTCGATGAGCCAGTTTGGATCGATGGCGAAAGAGTCTTCCTTGACCGTTTCAGCCGCATGCTTATATCGCACCCGATGGTTGGTGGAGGGTTGCGACAGTAAGGCGAGGAGTTCGGCTTTGCGCTGCTTCAATGCAGCTTGCAGGGGCTCTGGTAACGGTGTAGGAGCCCGAACCTTCAGCTTTCCGTCTGGCGTCGGGGTGAGTTCGGCTCCCAGGTCACGACACCGGGTTAAGAGGGTTTGCACTTCAATCACAGTTCCGCCTCCCAGACTTCGGAATGCTCACTTTTCCCACTTCCTGGGTTTTCTATATCGCTAGAAAATTGCGAAGTGCTGAAGTGAGAATAACTCTCGCCATTTCGCGTGGTTACGTCCGGTTTTGGATTCTCACTTTCAGACTTCGTATATATAGAAAAGTGAGAAAGTGAGAATTTATATTTGAATGCATTGCCCTTCTTTCCGGTTCCGTCGCGCTCAATTTGCTTTTCGTCAACGAGTTGACGTAGGGCTGTCTGCTTGTGGCGATTATTCCCCTCAATCGTGGCTTTTATCTCCTGTTCCGTCACCGCCTCTTCCTGATCCTTCAGAAAATTAAGAATTAAATCCTTTAAGCTGGAGATGTCCTCCCGTTCCCTACTCTCGCCGAGACTGATTGTTCTGCTTTGCGGATCGAACCGTAGCACTGTCTCTGGGAGATCTTCTCCATACCGCTGAGTGCTACTGAGGGTGCGGTAACGTTCCGTCCGTTTCATAATGAGCGCCGTATCGACAGCCGCGAAGATCGCCGTCGAACCTAAGATAGAATCCCCTCCCTCACGATCCCCTTTGCCAGCGTGGTGGACGCAAAGAACATGAGCACCTGTTTCCCTGGCGAGGACAAGCAACGGTTCAAGCGCCGTGGACACTGCGCTGTAATCATTGCCGTCCTTCACTCGGGTAAATCGGAAGAGCGGGTCGATAATAATGAGCGCCGGTTTCTTCTCTTGCGCTATCGCCCTTATCTGTTCGAGCCCATCCACCGGGGCGCTTGCCGCGTGAATGTAGATTTCCTCGTTTCCGGTTGCGTTCATTTCAACGAAGTGTTTCTTCACTTCTGAGCGTTTCTCTTCAAGAGCTAAGTAAATCACCGCTCCCTGTTGTGTGGTTCTGTTAAGAAACTCTTTCCCCTGCGCGACAGACAGCGCAAGATTACGAGCAAGCGTTGTTTTGCCGACCTTTGGCTTAGCAACTAACAGTGAGAAACCGCTCGTTGGTAGCATCTTGTCTACTAACCACTCTACGTTCTCTTCCGGTTCATTCAGAAGGTCGGCCAGCTTCGTAAATGAGAAACCCGTGCTTGTGTGTACCGGTCCTGCATTCTCTTTTGTCAGAGCGAAAAAGGGAGTTGCTTTGACGATGTCTGCCAACTCTTCCTTGCTATGACCAGCATCGGACCAGTAGCTAACGTCCTCGCCATGCTTGGCACGAATTGGTGGAAGCCCTGGCAGGTGAACGAGCTTCACTGCCTTGGCGACAGGCAAAAGTGAGCGTGCTATTTGCTGCGCGTGCCGTTCTCCGGGTTCATCATTGTCCGGGATAATCACGATTTGTTTACCTCGAAAGTGTTCGCTGTATTCGTCGCGCCATTTGCCTGCGCCGCCAGGGTTCGTAGTCGCGGGGATTCCAAGTGACCATAGTTTGTCGCAGTCTTTCTCCCCCTCGCAGACATAGACTGTTTGCGCTTTCAGAATCTCGGGCAGACGATACGGAACGCGCCGCGTGTCCTCTAGTTTGTAGTGCCATCCGCCGTGCCCATCAGGTTTGCGCTGTCGAAAATCTTTCGGCTCAAATCTAACCACTTCATAAAGTAACCGGCCGTTTTCGTCGTGGTAGGGATATATGGCTACGATCTTATTGGAAGTGTAAGTAGCGCCGTTCAGTCCAAGTCGGGCCTTGAATTCCTTCACCCCACCGCCCTCCTGCCGGCCGTGGTCATACCACGTGCCGTTCTCAACGTTTGCTGAGAACGATGGATGATGATCTTCACGCCAAGGAACATGTCCTGTTGCTTTCGTGCCGACGATTCGCACGTTAGGCACGTGTGTCTCTATCGCGGCTTTGAAGTCTTCGCGCAGCGCATCACGCAGCATTTTTATCGCTCGTTTCTGTGTCTTGCGCTGCAAAGACGCCATCGTTCACAGCCCACGCGCAGACAGTATGAGCGGGCTCGCGCTTGCTCACCATCTGCCAATCACTTGCTAAATCTATCTCCGCGAGACAGTACACGCAGTGCAACGTGTCGCTATCGTGCATCATTTCGCACCTCGTCTTTCTCCGTTGTGACTAGTCTGCTGTCGAGGAACTCCTGGATATCCGACAACCGATATAAGACCCGTCTACCGACACGAATGTGTGTGATTTGCTTCTTTTGTGTGAGCAGCCGAATGTATGGAAGGGACAGCTTCGCCAGGTTCTTGAAGTCCACTGCCGTTAAATAAGATTCGGTGTTTTCTTGCATCACTACTATTTCCTTCATTCTCCAACATTTTTGTTACGATAACATATTTTCGCTAGTTTACCAAAGTACCGTAAATCATCTTATATATTGACTTATCGTATAATATGTGACTATGATACAGTACACGAATAGAAGGAGGTTAAACAAAGTGCCGAGACAAACACACTTCCGAGTTTACGAAGGAACGGCTTCAGAACGAGACCGGGTCCATAAACTGAGTAATTTTTTTGATTGGATTTATCGAGTCTACAGCGCTCACGAGCGATTTTTTTCTGACTTCGACCACATTCAGCAAGCATTGGACATGGGCCTGGGGTCGGGCTGGGGCACTATTAAACTCTTAACCTATGTGCAGGGAAGAGACTTGAAATGGTGCCAGCTCTTCCACGACCAAGTGCGCGAGATGGTCGAGAGTCTTTTTGACAACCTGAAGACTCAGAGCTTCGTTAGACTTCCCTACAGTGCCAGCTTTTTGCAGTGCCAACCTGGTGATTCCGGGGGTCTATTCCTAGGCGTTGCGCATCGTTCTGAAGGTGAGCCAAATCACGAAAAGATGAAAGACATGGTCGTGCTGTGTCTCGTGAATAAATTCCTTCATGGACTTAATCAAGACGCGATTGTCCGGTGTTCTGAATGCCAGCACTACATGGTCCGGTCTCATCCGCGGGGTAAAATTTATTGCAGTGCAAATTGTCGAGTACAGGCATCGATTCGCAACCGGAAGCAAGCCACGAAGCCAAACAAGAAAAATCAAGCCACACGAAAGGAGAAGTAAGTATGCCTAAATACAAACACGGTTCAGGATCAGTGTATAAGCGCGGAAAGACATGGTGGGTGACGTACTATGTCAACGGTCGGCAAGTCTGGGAGTCGGCTAAGACCACGGATAGAGTAACCGCGCGACGTTTGTTACAGGAAAAGATTGGTCAGCGAGCAGAAGGGCGGCTTGTGGTGGGTGCAGATAAGGTTACCTTTGAGGTGCTTATGCAGATGGTGAAAGACGAATATCAAGCGAATGCTCGCAAGAGCGTAGATAAAGTGGAGTATCGTGAACGGCACCTAGCCAAATCGTTTGCGGGACAGAAGGCGGGTGACATTACAGTTACTGACCTCCGAGCGTTCATTGCACGCCGACAAAAAGAAGGAGCGGCGAACGCGGAGATTAACCGGGAGTTAGCAACGCTACGGAGAGGTTTCAATCTTGCCCTTCAAGCTGACCGTATTCCTCGAATGCCGCACTTTCCTCGACTTCAGGAGTCGGCACCACGTGCTGGATTCTTTGAAGCCGAGGAATTTCACGCTGTTCTCCAGCACCTTCCAGAGTGTCTAAAAGGACCTGTGCATTTCGCATATCTGACCGGGTGGCGCTGTCGCTCTGAAGTGCTGTCGTTGCAATGGCGGAATATCGACTTCGATGTGGGAACTGTCCGGCTCGACCCTGGCGTCACAAAGAATAAAGACGGGCGAGTAATCTACATGACGGCTCAGCTACGGACCTTGTTAGAAGAGCAGAGACGGCAAACCCTCGCGTTGCAGCAACAGACAGACAGAATCATTCCCCTCGTGTTTTGGGACCGAGGGTTCCGGATTGTGAATTACGATAAGCGATGGAGGGAGGCTTGCAAAAAGGCCGGGATTCCAGGTAAGCTCGTTCACGACTTCAGACGGACGGCAGTGCGCAATATGGTTAAGGCGGGTATTCCAGAGAGAGTCGCAATGCAACTAAGTGGTCACAAAACACGTAGTGTCTTTGACCGCTATCACATCGTTGCAGATGCAGACTTGCAGGAAGCGGCAAAACGCCTTGAACGGGCTTTTGACGCGCAAACAATGACAAAAACAATGACAGTCACCCCTTTCCCACCTGCCAAAAAGTCTGTAAGTCACTGACTTTCCTTACGTGGCGGCGTAGCTCAGTAGGCTAGAGCGAGGGTCTCATAATCCCTAGGTCGGCGGTTCGATTCCGCCCGCCGCTATCGGTGCTTTGTACTAAAGCTCACCTTCACTCTCAGTCACGCTTTCCTTAGCACCCCGGGTGTTCGGAGGGAGGCTACAAGTGTGCATGGAATGAGTTGAATCCATGAACCAATATGAATCGAGTATCGAACAGTTTGAGACTGTTCATGAACTATTGTAACCTGTAAAGTACGGAGGAAGTGAGGGATCTTGGTTTCAGCCTATTGTACAGAGCTGAGGGGGATGTGAACGATTGCGGTACATAGTGGCACTGCGCACTCGGGAGATGAGGACGCAGATATGACAAGCATAAGTTCAACAGACGAGCTGCAAAAACCTATCCTTGAGCAAGAGCGCTCGCCTTCTGGAGTGGACCGCTGGTTGATCCAGGCTTGGCTTGCCCCGATCATCCAGCAGACGCTACGTGAGGCAAAACAAAAGGGCACATATACTCGCCCCGGGCAAGCTTTATTGCCCCGGGGGTCGTATTTTCGTACGCTGGCCGAAGAGGCGCCAGTAGGAATTTTTTGTACTGACGCTCGCGGCCGATGTTTGTACGTGAATCCGCAGTGGAGTGAAATGACGGGCCTGCTTCGACATGAGGCCTATGGGGGTGGATGGACTCGCGCTCTCCACCCAGAAGATCGTGATCGGGTAGTTGGACATTGGCATCGGTGGGTAACGACCGGAGAGCCGCTGCGCGATGAGTTCCGCTTTCTGCGGCCCGATGGCGCAGTGATGTGGGTACTGAGTCAAGGCGTGCCGATATACGATGATCCGCATCTGATTGCCGGATACGTTGGGATATTGTCTGACATTACTGAACAAAAGCGTGCCCAAACTGCGTTGCTCGAAAGTAAGAACGCATTTACTCGCCAGCTCTTGCAAGCGCAAGAGGAAGAGCGACGACGGATTGCCCGGGAGTTACACGATGAGATGGGCCAGATGTTGACGGCCTTGAAGCTTGAACTCCAAGAGACCCAACGTGAACCGGTTTCACCGCGGGTGCGGCTTACAGAGAGCATCGAGATGATTGACCAGATCATGGAGCAGGTGCGCACCCTGCTGGCTGATTTACGACCGGCGCCACTTGAGACGCTGGGACTTCCGGCGGCGCTCCGTTGGTATCTTAATCGTCAAGCCGAACGTACCGGGCTGAAAATCTGTTTTCAGGCTGACAACCTCTCGGGTCGTCTGCCAACAGAGATTGAAGTAAGCGGGTTCCGCATCGTGCAGGAAGCCCTGACAAATGTTATCCGCCATGCGCGTGCGCAGCACGTGACAGTAGAATTGCGGCAAGAGGAAACCGTCTTATGGCTGTCGATCAAGGATGATGGGATTGGGTTTGATGTGAATGTGGCACAAGAGCAGGCGGCCGCTCGTGGGAGTCTCGGGCTTCTCGGTATGCACGAGCGGGCAGAGTTAGCTGGAGGCCATCTCTCCATTATATCGACTCCCCCGCACGGGACACAGATTCGCGTACGGTTCCCTTGGTGCGATCATTGAGGAAAAGGTTCGTGCGCAAACCGGACTGGCTTCATTGTTGCTAAAATATCTTTCTCGCGCATGCGGACACCGCCGGTTACGAAGTGTGTCGGGCCTCTCTCGTATTCTCCTCACTTTTTGTTCATCAGTCTACAACAGAAATTCGCTGCTGCGCAAGAAATCCTTTCGCATGTACAACAACAAGTGAAGCGAATGCAACGTTAGCCTGCAGAAACGCTACAGCAAGATGTGGACATTATAAAAACACTCTCTGCTTGGGTGCTACTGGTGGCCTACCCCCTCCGTCAGGGCTTGTCCGCCACCGTGACGAGCGAACCCGGGTAGCAAGCCACCCGTGGCCCAGCCGAAATCCACATCTTAATGTGTTTTCCCTATAGGTGAGAGGCACACGTTTCTTTGTTTGCAGGAATTTTTTCTTCTCTCTTAGTATATTTACTAGGGTCTCTTTGGGTTTTCTTGCTTGATTCCTGCCCTACCACTGACATAGAAAGATCTCGTCTAGATGGTTGAGTCAATGAGGAAAGGACCGCACTCAAATTACCTCAAAGATTGTGGATTCTGTTGCTCATTGTTATTTTATGACAAAGCCGGTTCGGGTTCTCTTAGTAGAAAACCATACTCTCGTGCGTGCAGGATTAGTTGCGATCTTACGTAACCTTCCAGATGTGGAAGTGGTTGCTCAGGCCACCAATGGACACGAGGCGCTCAGCCTCATCAAAGAAAGTCGCCCTACGCTCGTTCTCACAGACATAGCCATGCCTAGCCTCAATGGGATGGAAGTGTTGGCGCGGATCACCAAAGATTACCCAGGAATCCGTGTGCTCATGCTGTCTATGTATACCGATGAAGAACATGTTCGGCATGCGTTACGGTTAGGTGCAGCCGGGTTTTTATCGAAAGACTCATCGCCTGAAGAATTGGCAAGAGCCATTGAAGTGGTAACCCAAGGTAATTTCTATCTCAGTCCGAAAATTACCAGTGTCGTGATGAATGATTACCTCCGCCGACTCGGAGGCCGAGAGACCGAGCCTCCGCCACAGGAACGGGAACCACTGAGCCACCTGACGCCGCGGCAGCGAGAGATTCTACAGTTGATCGCTGAAGGGCATTCAACTAAAGGGATTGCTGCTCTCCTCCAGATGAAAGTGAAGACCGTCGAGGTACACCGTGCGCAGTTGATGAAACGTCTCGACATTCATGACACGGCAGGCTTAGTGCGCTATGCCATTCGGCACGGCTTGGCGGCATTGGAATAATAAGGCTGACGAGGAAACTAAGTATGAGTTACTTTGCCAGGCAATGTCCAGTTGATTAACGTTCCGTTCACGAATACGGACGTGCGGCTGAGCAACGCTTGCGCTGAAAGTTGTTTCCTTAGATACGCGCGCAAGACTTCCCCAGGAAAATAAAATTTGACTTCTTCGATAGGACCGGGCTCATCAACATGGTCTGCGAGGTCATCTTTCTCTGCAAATGCTTTGCAGTGAGAGAGTAAATTAATCACAATGCCATCGGTTGGCACGGTGAAGGTGTCGAAATGACTGAAGGCTTTTACGAGTACTTGCTCCCACAAGTCTGTTAGGCGATTGGCTTGGTCAGTGGTGTTAGTATTGAAAATAACACCGGTTTCGACTTTGAAGACGAGAAAACTGAGGGTGTCATGCGCCTCTTTCCCATCGACGCGAACCGTAGCCGTGAGTACAGAGCGCTGGTGATGAATACTCGCTTCATTGAGCCAACTCAGTAGCGCGACAGTATCGGCCCCGTACTCCTGATTCAACTCGCGGAGCAGCTTGCCGAGCTCTGGGGAACGGTTAGTGTTCCATGGAGTATCGTTGCCACTTTGAGCATGAGGAGGAAAGAGCAAGAAAACGAGGAGCCCACACACACGAAGAAGATTTTTCATAGCTTACTATAATTCTCCCAAACGATTTGGGTTAAAGGTCGCACATTTTTCTGTAGAGGCACCCCCAGCAGAGCGCCTCTACGTCAACTAGCAATGACAACGCAATTTACATTTCAAATAGGAGACCTATATCATGCCGAGCTGCGAAAGAGAGGACAAGGGCTGGCAGGTCGCGCAACTATTGTACGGAAAGTATACCAAGGTACAGGTTCGCTGATGACACTTTTTGTTTGCGTGCCATCGGCGGCTTGTTCCAATACTGTCCGGAAATGTTCGCTGTCGGAGAGTTGTCGTTCCGTCTGAAATACACGTACCCGCCTTGTGTAGGGTCATCCGCCGCTTAGCTCTCACTCTGCCCTGCGGGCTTCCCTCTCCCCTGAGCGGGAGAGGAAGTGAGGGTGAGGGCCGCGAGAGGCAAGCAACCAGCGGTAAAAAATCCCGGACAGTATTGAGTTTGTCGGCCAGTGCGACTAGCCCAAAGTTAGGATGTGATACTGTAAATCTGTATGTTCACCAGTCGGTTGAGTAAGAAAATCAGCTTGGCTTTAGACCAGCTTCTTCCGGCAGTGCGCGGCACTACGCTTGGCGTGGCGGTTTCGGGTGGGCCAGACTCAGTAGCCTTGCTTGCCGCACTTGTCTCGCTTATGCCCGGACGCGACCTCAACCTGTACGTGCTGCATGTGAATCATGGGCTGCGTCCTGAGGCCGATGACGAACAACGCTTTGTTGAGTCTCTTTGCCAGCGTTGGCAGGTGCCATGGGTCGTGGAAAAGTTGGTACCGCCGAGCAAACGGAATGGCATTGAGGCGTGGGCCCGTGAAGCACGTTATCGCTTTTTTCGTCGTGTCCGAGATAAACTCGAGCTGACCGCCGTCGCGCTCGCCCATACACGCGACGATCAAGCCGAGACTGTCCTGTTTCGCTGCCTGCGCGGCAGTGCGAGGCGAGGCTTAGCAGGAATTCCTGTGCTCCGAGACGGCTGGATTGTCCGTCCCTTGCTTGACTGTTCGCGCCAGCAAGTCATGCAGTATCTTTCCGCGCAACACCTCTCGTTTATGATGGATAGTAGCAATGCCGACCTGCGTTATGCCCGGAACAAGATTCGTCACCAACTGTTACCCTTGCTTGAGCGCGAGTTTTCCCCGCGAGTCCGTGACCACCTGGTGAATATGGCTGCCGTCTTTCGCGAAGAAGAAGAGTGGCTCGAGCGACTAGCAATGGCTGCCCGTGCGCGCATACAGGAGTCGCCGTCGGTGCTGTCCCTCTCTCAGTTCGCGTGTGAACCCGAAGGCTTGCAGGCGCGGATCTTACGTCAATGGATCGAAAGTGATACGGCTGTCCACGATGTCAGCTTTTCTCACCTCCGTCGCCTGCGCGCGTTAGCGTCTGGACAGAGCTTAACAGCGGTCGATTTGCCGGGTGGCATGTCCGTTCGACGCGAGGAGAAGCAGCTCGTCCTAGAAAAGAAACCCGACCCTCCTGCCCGTAGTGTGCCAACACCTTTATATTGCTATCCTTTGTCGCTCGGACAAGAACTCGATATTCCTGAAGGAGGATGGCGAGTGCACATGTCTGTCCCCTTCACTTGGGACGACCAGACGAGTAATGCTCGCTCCAGTGACCTCTGGCAGGCGGTGTTTGATGTCGACTTGTGCCACGATCGGGTAGCCGTGCGAAATTTCCGACCAGGGGATCGGATTACACCACTAGGGTTAGGCGGACAGAAAAAAGTGCACGATGTCTTTATTGATGCCAAGGTCCCGCCAATGCTTCGTCGTGCGTTACCATTGATCCAGGTGGACGACCTCATCGCGTGGATTCCTGGATGTGTCCGCGGCGAAGCCGCGAAGGTCTCCGCAGCGACTCAGCGGGTTTGTCGAGTCACGGTTATCCCATTGCCGGAGAAATAAAAACTATGTTAGGCTGTCAGCGTTGGATGAAAGGGGAAAGGAGTGAATAAAGTTTCTCATAATCTTGCCTTATGGCTCTTGCTGGGATTAGTCTTCCTGGTGCTGTTTAACGTTTTTAATCGCCAGCAACTGCGCGAGCCTGAGCGCCCGTTCAGTGACTTTTACGCTTCGGTCGAAAAAGGAGAAGTGGCAAAAGTCCTTATTCAAGGAAAAACGATTCACTGGGAATTGAAAAACGATGACCGGTTTAAGACGTTTGCGCCTGAAGATCCAGAGCTTATCAAAACATTGCGCGAGAAGGGAGTGCGGATAGAGGCACGGCCAGAAGACGGCGAGCCCTGGTACATCACCTTACTGGTGCAATGGTTCCCGATGCTCCTGCTGATTGGCGTGTGGGTGTTCTTCATGCGCCAGATGCAGATGGGCGGTGGTAAGGCGATGTCGTTTGGCAAAAGCCGGGCGAAGCTCCTGACAGAAAACCAACATCGCATCACGTTCAATGATGTCGCTGGAGTCGAAGAAGCAAAACAAGAGCTGGAAGAGATTATCGCCTTTCTGAAGGACCCCAAGAAATTTACTCGCCTCGGCGGCCGCATTCCCAAAGGCGTGCTCCTGGTTGGTGCTCCAGGTACGGGTAAGACCTTACTTGCCCGCGCGATTGCTGGGGAAGCTGGTGTTCCATTCTTTTCTATCAGTGGCTCCGACTTTGTGGAAATGTTTGTCGGTGTTGGAGCCTCGCGGGTGCGTGACTTGTTCGTGCAGGGCAAGAAGCAGGCACCGTGCATCATTTTCATTGACGAGATCGATGCCGTTGGTCGTCATCGTGGTGCTGGGCTCGGGGGCGGCCATGATGAACGTGAGCAAACGTTGAATCAACTGCTCGTGGAAATGGACGGGTTCGAAACCAACGAAGGGGTGATCCTTATTGCTGCAACGAACCGACCAGATGTCCTCGATCCTGCCTTGTTGCGACCTGGTCGCTTTGATCGTCGTGTGGTAGTTCCTCGCCCTGATGTGCGTGGACGCGAGGAGATTCTGCGCGTACATAGTCGTCGCGTTCCGTTAGCTGATGGAGTTGATATTGCTCAGCTCGCGCGCAGCACGCCAGGTTTTTCTGGTGCTGATCTGGAAAACTTAGTCAACGAAGCTGCACTGTTGGCGGCGCGGAAGAACAAAGACAAGGTTGATATGCAGGACTTTGAATTGTCAAAAGACAAAGTTCTGATGGGCGCGGAGCGGCGGAGCATGATCCTGAGTACGGAAGAGCGCCGGACCACCGCGTATCATGAAGCCGGGCATGCGCTCGTGGCCAAACTCATTCCTGACACTGATCCAGTCCACAAAGTGACGATCATTCCCCGTGGCATGGCACTAGGTGTGACTCAACAAGTGCCCATGGACGACCGCCATACCTGGTCACGAGAATACATTCATAACCGTCTCGCGATTATGTTTGGTGGCCGGGTTGCTGAGGAGCTATCCTCCGGGCAGATAACAACCGGTGCAGGTGACGATATCGAGAAGGCGACTGATCTTGCCCGCCGCATGGTGTGTGAGTGGGGCATGAGTGAAAACCTCGGTCCCATGACCTTCGGCAAGAAAGAGGAACAAATTTTTCTGGGGCGGGATTTCACTCAAACGAAGGACTATTCTGAGCAAACCGCTATTGAGATTGATGGCGAAGTGCGACGGATCCTTAAGGATGCGTACGAACGTGCCAAACGCTTGCTTCGCTCCAACCTTGAGATTTTACACAAGATGGCTGCCGTGCTGCTGGAGAAGGAAGTGCTCGACGGACATGAGATTGATGACCTCCTCCGCAGCTTCGGATCAAGTAACGGAGCGGTCGGTGAGGTGCAACCCGCAGTTTCGTAATTGGGACGTTCGCCATTACTCGCTAGTGGGTGCGTAGTATCCTATGTTGAGGCCCTTGTGGGATAGGGGGGCTGATCGAGGCGGAACTCAAGAGGGCTCGCAAGTGTGATCTTTCCTTGCTCATCCAATAGGAGCCAATCGTTCTTGTGGCAGAGGCGGGGAGGGCAAACACAGAATACTCACAGTCATGACTGATCTGTTAACTCAGCTTCGATGGCAAGACGCGGTTGATATTACGTTAATTGCCATTGTCGTGTACTGGATCAGCCTGCTGATCCGCGGCACGCGTGCCGTACAGATGTTGATTGGGTTGGTCATCCTGTTCGGGACGTATCTGCTCTCACAAATACTTGAACTGTATACGCTGAACTGGATCTTAGATAATTTCCTGACCTCTATCCTGTTAGTGATCGTTGTCTTATTTCAGAATGATATTCGGCGGGCGCTGACCGAGGTCGGTAGAGGTCCGTTTCTTGGATTGAAAGGGTGGACCTCTTATGGTCCGATGCTCGAGGAGTTAACGCGTGCGGCCTCGCGGCTTGCTGATCGTCGTATCGGAGCGCTTATCGTGCTGGAGCGTGAAGTCGGACTCAATGACTATATGGAGGCTGGGACGACAGTCGATGCCGTTGTCAGTAAAGAACTGATTGAGAGTATTTTCCTGTCCGCTGCGCCCATGCATGATGGCGCATTAGTGATCCGACGTGGGCGGATAGCTGCGGCCGGGTGTATTTTGCCATTGACGACCAATCCGAATGTGACCAAGGCGCTCGGGACGCGTCATCGTGCTGCGATTGGTATTACCGAGGAAACTGATGCGGTGGTGGTGGTGGTATCAGAAGAAGGGGGCACAGCTTCTCTTGTCCGCGAAGGGCGAATCACACGAGACCTGGATGCTGGTGCGCTGAAGACGGCTCTGCAACAACTATTCGCTCATGAAATGGGATGGCAAGCGGCTCAGTAAACGCATCGTAGGGAACGGACGGCTGAAACTGTTCTCGATCGCGTTCGCCTGTGGTCTGTGGCTGTTCGTGAACTATGCCGAACGTGATGCTGAGAAAACGCTCGTGGTCCCGGTTGAATTTCACAACTTGTCCGCACAGTTAATTATCAATGGCCCGCGAGATGAATATGTTGACCTCCGACTCCGCGGTCCGCGCTCATTGCTCAGTCAGCTGAACTCAAAAAAGATCAAACTCGACCTCAGTGAAGTACGCCCCGGTATGGCCTCTTTCCGCATTACCGCTGACATGCTCAACCTGCCGCGTGGGGTACGCTTGGTCCGTATCAATCCTGCACAAGTCAACCTGAGTATTGCCCAAATCATTAAACGCCTCATCCCTGTCCAACTGGAACTGATGGGCAAGCCACCGCGAGGGTATATGGTCAAGGACGCCGAGGTGATTCCTGACAAGATCGAAGTGACCGGTCCGGCGCCGCAGGTCGAAAAAATTCATGCGATCCTTACTGATCCACTTGACCTGAGTCCGTTCACGCAGCCAGTTTCACGCGACCTTGCTCTCCATGGACCTGAAGAAGGCTTTGTCTCGTACAATCGAGATCGAGTCCAAGTCCGCGTTGGAATTGAAGAGATAATGACGACCCAGGAGTTTCGTAATATCAAAATTATGGTGAGAAACGAGGCATCGCGGGTAGTGGTGCGCCCTTCGTTTGCTACCGTGGTGGTACGTGGGCCACAGCGACTGATCGAAAATTTAGTGCTTAATGAAGGACACATCTTTGCCGATGCTAATGGACAAGGAGCAGGTACGGTGACAGTTCCGGTCTCGGTCGTATTGCCGCCGAGGATTGAGTTAGTCTCGCAAGAGCCCGAGAAGGTGGAATTACGAATACTGGATGATAACAAGAAGAAATTGTCGAAGACTTACCCTGAGGGGAAAGTCCACATATCAGGAGTCCACCGATGACTAATACGAATGGAATAGAGAAAAAAGGGAGGACCGCACAATCGCGACTCTTCGGCACAGACGGTATCCGTGGTGTTGCTAACATCGAACCGATGACCGCAGAAACCGCGTTACGGGTTGGACGCGCATTGGCGCATACGTTTCGCGGACATCCTGGGCGTCATAAAATTCTCATTGGCAAAGACACTCGTCTTTCGGGCTATATGTTGGAGACCGCGTTAGCCTCAGGCGTTTGTTCGATGGGCGTCGATGCCTTACTTGTCGGTCCTGTTCCCACCCCTGGTATTGCCTTCTTGACGCGCAGTCTGCGGGCTGATGCCGGCGTGGTGATTTCCGCCTCCCATAATCCATTTCAGGACAATGGGATAAAGGTATTCTCCCGTGACGGGTTCAAGTTGCCCGATGAAGTCGAGGATGAGATCGAATCTCTTGTCGTTGATCAAAAGATTGACCACTTGCGTCCGACTGCCACAGCGATTGGCAAAGCCCACCGTGTTGATGATGCCCTCGGACGGTACAATGTCTTTGTCAAGTCAGCCTTTCCGCGCCAACTCACACTTGACGGTGTGAAGATAGTCGTCGACTGTGGAAACGGTGCCGCGTACAAACTAGGCCCGGAAGTGTTGGAAGAGTTGGGGGCCCAGGTGGCTGCCTTCGGGGTCGACCCAGACGGGGAAAATATCAACCGCGACTGCGGAGCGTTACACCCACACCATGTCCAACGGCTGGTGCGCGAGACCGGAGCACAAATAGGAGTGGCGCTTGACGGCGATGCCGACCGTGCCATCCTGGTGGATGAGACTGGGGAAATTGTCGATGGTGACGCGATCATGGCCATTATCGCGGCGGAAATGCTCCGCAATGGCACGCTCCAGCGTGATACCGTCGTCGGTACGGTGATGAGCAACCTCGGCCTCGAAGTGGCGCTGAGAAAAATGAGCGCACATCTTGTGCGGACGGCAGTTGGCGATCGCTATGTGGTCGAAGAAATGTTGCGTGGCGGGTATAACCTTGGTGGCGAGCAATCTGGTCACATTGTGTTACTTGACGTGAATACGACAGGCGATGGTATGGCAACGTTGCTCACTCTCCTGGCGATCATGCTGCAGCGCCAGCGGCCGCTGTCAGAGCTGAAAAAAATCGTGCAACGCTACCCGCAGCAACTCATTAACGTCAAGGTACGTGAACGACGCGACCTCGCCACGGTCGAACCTATAGTGATGACGATGGAGCGCATCCAGGGAACGCTCGGAGAGCGTGGGCGGCTCCTTGTTCGTTATTCCGGGACCGAGCCGCTCGTCCGCGTGATGGTCGAAGGCGAGGATGAAATAACGGTATTGACCTGTGCCCAAGAAGTGGCTGAGACCGTCCGTATCCATTTAGGGGTGTAAAAAGGCTAAAAGGAAGTGGGGAGAAGGAGAATCAACGATATCGCTCTTGATCTTCTCTCTCTCAGACAGTATTCCCACCGATGTTGTGAATACTGAGTCGAAGACACCCTTGCCAACACCACTGTATTTGGTCACTGCGCAACAAATGCGCGAGTTAGACCGCCTCACGATTGAGCGCGGCACCCCGGGCCACGTACTGATGGAACGTGCCGGTGCTGGGGCAGTTGTGGCGCTGCTCAAAGCCTTCCCGCAAGCGCGCACGAAACCAGTTCTGGTGTTTGCCGGCAAGGGCAACAATGGTGGTGATGGGTTTGTCATAGCCCGTCTGCTGAAGAAAGAGGGCTCTCGCTGTGAGGTGATTCTCACCGCGAAAAAGGAAGACGTAAAAGGCGATGCCCTGCGTAATCTGAAAGCGTTTATGCGTCTGCGTGGACGTATCCATGAAGTGAGTACGTCCGAACAACTTGACTCGGTACGAAAGAAGTTGCGCCACTGTGGCCTCGTTGTTGATGCATTGCTCGGCACCGGATTAAGTGCTCCGGTGCGTGGCCTCATGGCTGAGCTGATCGACCTGATAAACGCGAGTGGAGTGCCGGTCGTCGCCGTTGATACGCCCTCTGGACTTGATACTGACCGTGGAGTAGCACTCGGCACGTCTGTGTACGCTGCGCTTACTGTAACATTTGCTTATCCCAAGATTGGTCTGCTCCAGCCTACAGCAAAAGCGTATGTGGGCCAGTTGGAAATTGTCGATATCGGCATTGCACCTGAATCAATTGTGACTGTCGACCCACAGACCATGTTACTTACTCAAGAATCGGTTGGTGCATTGATCCACTCACGAACCCTCGATGCACATAAAGGTGACTTTGGCCATCTGCTCGTATTAGCTGGCTCACGAGGAAAAAGTGGTGCTGCATTACTCAGTGGTGGCGCGGCGTTACGAGTTGGTACCGGCCTAGTCACGTTGGCCGGACCCAGTTCGCTGAATACGATCTTTTCATCGGCTTTGGTGGAAACGATGACCATCCCGATGCCTGAGCGAGAAGATGGGAGTTTGGCGTTGAACGAAAATGCCATGACTGACGCAGTACAAGGAAAAAGTGCCATCGCCTTTGGTCCTGGCATTGGCGTCTCAAGCGATACGATTGGCCTCACGCAATGGTTGCTGTTGAAGAGTACGCTTCCCCTGGTCATCGATGCTGACGGGCTCAATTGTTTGGCAACTAATCTTGCCATTCTTCGCGAAGCTCGTGTGCCGGTCGTTCTGACTCCTCATCCTGGTGAAATGGCCCGTCTGGCGAAAATGAGCAACGCTGACGTCCAGTCGCAACGCCTGGAAATCGCTCGAACCTTTGCCTGCGAACATCACTGTTTCCTCGTCTTGAAAGGTTCACGAACAGTGATTGCCGCACCAGATGGGAAAGCCTGGGTGAATCCCACTGGAAATCCTGGCATGGCTAGTGGGGGGATGGGTGATGTACTGACCGGTATTATTGGTGGTTTTCTCGCACAAGGCTACACACCAGAGCACGTCTGTCGGCTTGGTGTGTTCCTGCATGGTTACGTGGGAGATCGTGCTGCAGAGGAGAAGGGGGAGGTGGGGATCATCGCCCGAGACCTCATCGATCGGTTGCCTGCTGGGATACGTGCCTTACGTCACAGCGGCCAAACCGTTACAGTGCCGCGGTATGACCTATGAGCTAGTTGTTGTAAACTCAGTTGAGGAGACAAAAGCATTTGCTGCTCGTGTGGCGCAATTTGTGACACCTGGTACAGTTATTGGTCTCGTAGGCGACCTCGGTGCTGGCAAAACCTGTGTTGTCAAAGGGTTGGCGACTGGCCTTGGCGTTGATGAAACCGAAGTCTACAGCCCGACCTTTACTCTGATCGCTGAACACTATACGGGAAGACTACCACTCTATCACATCGATCTCTACCGCCTGGAAGGTGGGGATATCGAAGGGCTTGGGCTTGAAGAGTATCTCTTCGGGCAAGGGGTGACAGTTATTGAGTGGTTTCAGTTTTTGCCGGTCGGTACCGTCACAGAATACCTGTTGCTATCACTGGCAATTACTGGAGAAGAAAGCCGCGCATTGACGCTAACTACCTATGGTAAGCGGTACGAGCAACTGCTGCAACAGCTACTGACAGAACAATCTGCGACAGGTAAGGTATGAAAAAAATAGTGGGACGGTGCACAGACTATCAGTCACAACTTTAGCACAAGCGGCTTTGTTTTTTCTCCTCTCCGTCGATGGGAGAGGATACAGGGGAGGGTGAACTGGGGGATTGCTCTGCTGACCCCCTTTCCCTAACCCTCTCCCACGAGGGGAGAGGGAACCTTAGAAACATCTTGTTCAGGGAAATGAGAGATTGGAAAGCTTAAGTTAGACCTAGGTATACAGATCGCCCCGAGTTTTCTTAGAGTCACTTTATGTTGGTGGTACAAAAATACGGTGGAACCTCAGTTGGGTCAGTTGAACGGATCAAAGGTGTAGCGAAGCGAGTTGCGGAAACGCGCGCTGCTGGCCATCAAGTGGCAGTGGTCGTCTCTGCTATGAGTGGGGAGACTAACCGTCTCCTCGCGTTGGCCAGGGAAGTGACAGCGCAACCTGATGAACGCGAAAGTGACGTGTTAGTCTCTACTGGTGAGCAAGTGACCGTCGCGTTGTTGGCGATGACGCTCAAAGATATGGGTTATCCGGCGTTTTCGTTGTTGGGGCATCAGGTGCACATTGAAACCGACAGTGCCTATGGGCGTGCCCGCATTAAAACTATCAAGACCGATCGGCTCTTATCAGGGCTCCAGCAAGGCCAGGTTGTTGTCATTGCTGGATTCCAGGGGGTTGATGACGCCGATAACATCACCACCCTCGGTCGTGGGGGGTCAGATACTACTGCTGTAGCGATTGCCGCGGCGGTGAAAGCTGATGTGTGTGAGATTTATACCGACGTCGATGGTGTCTACAGCGCTGACCCGCGTATTTGTCCACAGGCACGCAAGCTCCAGCGGATCTCCTACGATGAAATGTTGGAACTCGCCAGTCTTGGTGCAAAGGTTTTACAGATTCGTTCCGTTGAATTCGCCAAACGCTATCAGGTGCCAGTGCATGTCCGGTCGAGTTTTTCACCTGACGAAGGCACGTGGTTGGTCCAAGAGGAGCCGAGTATGGAAGAGGTGACGGTTTCGGGAGTGACTTCCGATCTTGATCAAACCAAAATTACCTTGCTAAACGTGCCAGACCGTCCGGGGTTAGCGGCCAAGGTATTTGGTTCGATCGCTGATGAGAATATCGTTGTGGATATGATTATTCAGAATGGCAGCGCTGATGGGTCCACTGACATGACCTTTACCGTGCCTAAAGGTGACGCGCCCAAAGCGTTGACGCGTATGAAGGCGATCATGGCAGACCTTGGCGCACAGGGAGTGACCTTTGATCCTGATGTAGCGAAAGTGTCGATCGTTGGTCTCGGCATGCGCAGTCACGCAGGGGTTGCTGCCCGTATGTTTCAACTCCTGGCGCATGAAGGCATTAACATCCAAATGATTTCCACTTCGGAAATTAAGATTTCGGTTGTGGTAGCCGCGAAGTACACCGAACTGGCAGTACGGGTATTGCACGATGCTTTTATCCCAGGAGCGAAGTGAGGAATTCATGAAACGAGTTGCACTCTATGACACGACACTGAGAGATGGTTGCCAATCAGAAGACGTCTCTTTCACGCTTGACGACAAGCTGCGGATCGCCGAGAAGCTTGACGACTTCGGTATTGATTTCATTGAGGGTGGGTGGCCGGGGTCGAATCCGCGTGATGAAGAGTTCTTTCATGCGGTCAAGAAGATTCACTTACACCATGCCAAAGTCGCTGCTTTTGGCTCGACGCGACGTGCGAATATTGCAGCGACGGATGACCTCAATATCCGTTTGCTGCTGAAAGCCGACACACCAATTGTGACGATTGTTGGGAAAACCTGGGATCTCCATGTTCGTGACGATCTACGCATTTCTAAAAAAGCCAATCTCGAAGTGATTAGCGATTCTATTGCTTACCTCAAGCAGCGCGTTGATCACGTGTTCTTTGATGCTGAACATTTTTTCGATGGCTACAGCGCTAATCCAGAATATGCACTTGAATGTCTGCTGGCTGCCGCGCAAGCCGGAGCCGATATTCTCGTGCTCTGCGATACGCGCGGCGGGCGTATGCCGCACGAGGTGATTGCCGGTGTCCAGGCGGCCAAGCAAGCGACGACGACACCGCTAGGCATTCACTGTCATAACGACTGCGAGATGGCCGTGGCGAATTCACTCGCCGCCGTGGAAGCCGGAGTGATCCAAGTGCAAGGCACCATTAACGGTTTTGGTGAACGTTGCGGCAATGCCAACCTCTGTTCAATCGTGCCCAATCTACAACTCAAACTTGGCTATCAGTGTGTGAATACCACGCAACTGCAAACCCTCGCTGAACTCTCACGCTTTGTCTATGAACTCGCCAACGTCGAGCCCAATAAACGTCAAGCCTATGTCGGTGCGAGTGCTTTTGCCCACAAAGGCGGGCTGCATGTTGCGGCTGTGCAGAAAAATCGTGAGACCTACGAACATATTGATTCGGAAATCGTGGGGAATCATCAGCGGGTGCTGGTGTCGGATTTATCTGGACGCAGCAACGTCGTCTATAAAGCCAAACAGTTTGGTCTTGACGTCGAGAGTGCCGACCCAGCGGTAAAAACTATTCTCGACGAAGTCAAACGCCTCGAACACGTTGGCTTTCAGTACGAGGGAGCTGAAGGTTCCTTTGAGTTGCTTATGCAGAAAGCGATCAATGGACAAGTGCGGCATTTCCGCCTGATCGGCTTCCGCGTGATTGACGAGAAGCGTAAAGAAGACGAACCGCCGCTGTCAGAAGCGACAATCATGGTTGAAGGTCCAGACGGTACAGTGGAGCACACGGCGGCGCAAGGGAATGGACCGGTGAATGCGTTGGACCGTGCGTTACGCAAAGCGCTGACAAAGTTCTATCCGCAGTTGGAGAAAGTCGAGCTGCATGACTACAAAGTCCGCGTCTTAGGAGATGGGCAAGGCACGGGTTCAATGGTCCGCGTGCTGATCGAGTCTGGGGACGAGGACGGCCGCTGGGGTACAGTCGGTGTATCACCTAATGTGATCGAAGCAAGTTGGCAAGCCTTGGTCGATAGCATTGAGTACAAATTGTATAAGGATAAGAAGATAACTGGGAAACCTATTCCGTTTAGTGATCGTTCTTCAGCCTCTGGCCGAGCAAAAGCTTGAGAAAGGGCGATGGGAGTTGGAAGTTAGGGGTAGGAGAGCGATATTGTCTATGTTTTTACAAGAAGTCCGAGAAGATATTCGTGCAGTATTTGAACGTGACCCGGCAGCACATTCCACATGGGAAGTGGTGCTTGCCTACCCAGGGTTTCATGCCGTGCTGTGTCACCGGCTTGCGCACTGGCTGTGGAGATATGAATTGACCACGCTTGCGCGCGTCATTAGTAATATCTCGCGTTTTCTCACTGGTATTGAAATTCATCCTGGCGCCCGCATTGGTCGCCGTGTTTTTATCGATCATGGTACAGGGGTTGTGATCGGCGAAACCGCGGAAGTTGGCGATGATGTCACGCTCTATCAAGGCGTGTCACTGGCAGGAACCAGTACTGAGCGCGGCAAACGACACCCCACCATTGAAGATTGGGTCCTTGTTGGTGCAGGGGCGAAGATCCTCGGGCCGATTACGGTTGGCCGTCACAGCCGGATCGGAGCGGGGTCGGTGCTGGTGCAATCGGTACCTGCGCACTCTACGGTGGTTGGCATTCCAGGCAAGGTTGTCAAAGAAGCTGGTCGACATCAGCCCTCAGGGAAACCGATCATTGACCTCGATCATGCCGACCTTCCTGACCCCGTAAGCCGCGCGCTGACGACGTTGCTCGATCATGTTGAGAAACTTGAGCAGCGCTTAGATGAAGTGACCTCGCGCCAAGGATCGTTGGAGAATCGGTTTGCCGAAGGGGACGAAGAGCTGCAAAAGGTCCGCATGCTAGTAAAGAACGGCTCGCACGATCCTGAGCTTCATTAACTATATGAATATTCGCTGTTGTGCGATAATGCAACAGCGCTCATAAAGTTGGTAAAATTGGTAAAATTGGGGTCACAATAAAAATGGTAAAAATTGGGGTCAGGTCTTTACTTTAACAATGAACGGCAGAAGGCGTGTCCCGCGCGCCAGCAATCGGTTATAAGAACGTCCAGAGTCACAAGAAGTCCAGAGTATCGGAACGTCCAGGGTCCAGAAAAGCCGAGGAATCTCGGCGCCTGGGCGTCTTGGAATCGCAAAAAACGATGAACACGGAATGATGAACGAGGAATGGGGACGGGAGGAAGGTAAAATGGATAAGCGGAGGGCCGGGGAAGGGGCGAGGGAAAGTCTAGGAGTCTGAGCGTCACAAACTGTCCGAAGTCGACGAAAAAGAATGGGCGAAGGAGTGAGCAGATGCGTTGAAGCGAAGCAACAGAATAATCGTTAGGAAGAGCAGCAGAGTTTCTTGACAAACTTTGCGATCACCTTGACAATAGGCCTCTCGTGCCCGTTGCATAGACTTTAGCGAAAAGTCGCAAACACGATAAACGTTCACTGAGGAGGATGTAGTCGTGGGATGGTGGCGGATGGGAGTACGACTCGGTTGTCTGCTGTGCCTCTGTGTAGCGCTTGCTGCCTGTTCTGCGCAGCACTCTCGCCCTTTGCCATCTCGGAAAGCCTCCGCCCTTGCGAAAGAGAAACGGACGCAGAAATTCTCCTCTCAGCGTGATGACACAGATAGTGATCGTAACTTTCCTCGCAACGGAAAAAATGGCCTGTTATGGCCGGTCGAGGGGCAGATAACGTCAAAATTCGGACCACGGGGGGTGAGTTTCCACGACGGCCTTGATATCGCGGCCCCGCTCGGAACCCCAATCTTGGCCGCGACTGACGGTGAAGTGATGTATACGGGCACGCTGCGTGGCTATGGCAACATTGTCCTCTTACGCCACCGGGATGGGTATGTGACTGTGTATGCACATACCCAAAAAAATCTCGTGCAAGAAGGCGAAGTTGTTCGACGAGGACAGGTAATCGCTCGTGTCGGGCAAACCGGGCGCGCCTCTGGGCCGCACGTACATTTTGAGGTGCGCAAAGACAACCTGGCCCGGAATCCTCTCCGTTATCTTCCTGAAGATCGACGAACGGTGCTACAAGACCGCTAACGCGTGACTGTAAACCCGTACACCTCTGTCATTGCAGAGAGCTGCGAGCGACGAAGTTAGCTCTTTTTCGGATAAAGATTGCTTCGTTGTGCTCGCAATGCCATACTTCCGTGCGTTTGCAGACCTGCACGAGGAGACGAAGAACGCATGCTACATCTAAAGAAATATATTCGCGATGTGCCGAACTTCCCTAAGGCGGGCATTATGTTCCGTGACATTACTCCACTCTTAGCGAACGGCCCGGCGTGGCGAGACACTGTCGGTTACATTGCCGAGCGCTACCGTAACCGCGTGGACATTATCCTTGGGGTTGAGTCGCGTGGTTTTCTCATCGGCTCGGCTGTGGCCTATGCGATGGGATGTGGAATCGCGGTCGTACGCAAGCCGGGGAAATTACCGGCAGCGAAGTTCGACACCAGTTATGCGCTAGAGTATGGTTCAGATACCTTGGAAATCCACCAAGACGCGTTCGCTCCCGCTAGCCGCGTACTTGTGGTTGATGATTTATTGGCGACGGGGGGAACTGCCGAAGCGACGATCGCGTTAGCCCAGCAACTACGTGGAGCTGTCGTTGCCGCGGCATTCATTATCGAACTGACGTTCCTTCCCGGACGCCAACGTCTTGCACCGTGTGAAGTCTTTTCTCTCATTCAATATGACAGTGAGTGAAAAGATTGGCCCTCCCCCGGCCCTACGGGCTTCCCTCTCCCGCTCGGCGGGAGAGGGAGTAAGGCCGAGGGCCGCATGAGGCAAGCAAACAGCGGTAAAAATCCCGCACAGCCTTGCGCTTGTCCAGCCAGGTTGGGCGCTTTCCTCCTGAAGCCTTTTGTCAACACTCCTCGTGACAGTTGACAAATTTTTACAAGCGAGAGACAACAGAAGCTGACGCCACGCTCTAGGAGGGGAAGACATCATGAAGAGCAGACCTTGGCTAACGGTACTCGTGCTGAGTCTTGGTATAGTTGTGATGCAGTCTCGCAGCTACGCACAAGAAGTGATCCAAGACCCAATCCCACAACCGGGCAATTTGTCGGTACCACCGCCGCCAATGTGGGCATATCCAATCGTTGAGTCAATGCTGACATGTGATCAAGCAAAGCGGATTTCGACCCGGGCGGTTGAGCGGTTAGGATATAAGGTGACGGCTTTTGCTCCTGCGACGGATAATAGGGGGGGCGTGTTGAACGCATCACGAGCTGGCCTCTGGGGAGAGAAAGAACCTGTGACGGTGACGTTGGCCTGTACTACCGATGGCATTCGCATTACCGCCTCTCCCGACGTCCCACCTTGTGAACAAGGAAATCGGATCTCGCGATTAGCGGTCGAACGTCGAGGTTTCACGGTGACGGAATTCACGCCGGCAGCTATCGGTAAGCCCGGAATCGTCAAAGGGACGAAAGAGGGAGAGAAACCGGCAGCGATTACGATCTCCTGCGAATCCAACCAAAATGTTGCGATGGAGACCTCGATGGACGGCCCATTGGCGCGCCACAAGGACTTTTACATTACGATCTCCAACTTTTATCAGGGGTTCTATGCCATCTTCAAAGGCGAGCGAAGTTTGATCGCTGCAGAAACTATACCTGTGTCAGATAACCAGATGCACGTGGCGATGAAGCCGCTCAATGGGACGGAGATGAAAATTGCATTTGGGACCGAGAGTAAAATGTATTTGCCAGTGCAAGTCGAAATTGCCAATCGCACCAAGCGGTCCTACCAGTTAGATGTTGCCCAAGTCATGCTGCTGTCCTCGCTGGGAGTGCGAGTCAAGCCACTGGCTGAGGCAAAAGGAGGGTTCCCCGCACAGGCCTTGGCGAACCAAACTATCGCCCCAGGTACCAGTGTTAAAGGCTATCTATATTATCCTTCAGGATCCTACACCGGCGCACGTGGTTCGTTAACTGACGAGAAGAGCCAGGAACGTGAAGGGTTTGATGTACAGTTTTAATCGTACGTAGATTCCCCTGTGCGTGGCTCGGTCCTATAATGTGAGGATGGCAGAGCCACGGTTTCGTGAAATCGAGCATACGGCAGACCTTGGGATCGAGGTCGAAGCCGATTCTGCGGTTGAGCTGTTCTCCTGTGCCGGGCTGGCGCTCTTTTCCTTGATGGTTCGCCCAGAGGGAGTGAAAGCGCGCGACGTCCGGGAAGAGACGGTATCTGCGCAAGGCTGGGAAAATCTGTTTCACGCCTGGCTGTCTCACCTGCTCCATCGCTTCCTGCAAGATGGGTTTATCGCGGTGACGATTACCGTGCTCGAACTGGATGAGACGCATATTCATGCGCGTTGCACTGGCGAGAAGCTCGATTACGAACGGCACGATTTTGAAACGGAAATTAAGGCGGTAACCTATCACCAACTGTCAGTGAAGAATGAGAACGATCACTGGACAGCGCGGGTGATTTTTGATGTGTGAAGACGTATGACTGATTTCAAACTCCGGCAGATTCAAGATTATCTATGGGAGATACCCAAGCGCGGAAATATGCGTGTTCCTGGGCGCGTGTATGCCTCCCGCGAGATGATGAATGACATCCAGAAAGACGCGTCTTTGGAGCAAGTGGCCAATGTTGCCCACCTGCCAGGGATTGTCGGCTACTCGTTGGCAATGCCTGATATTCACTGGGGGTACGGCTTTCCGATTGGTGGCGTAGCGGCGGTGGATGCTGACGAAGGTGCGATTTCGCCTGGCGGAGTTGGGTACGACGTGAACTGTGGGGTGCGTCTCGTCGCAACCAAGCTCTCAGAGAGTGATATTCAAAAACGGCTGCCGGCCTTAGCAGACTCGCTCTTTGCCTCAATTCCTTGTGGCGTAGGAGCCGAAGGCGCGATTCCTAAACTCAGTAAGACGGAAGAGAAAAAATTGGCCTCTGAGGGAGTACGTTGGGCAATTGCTCGTGGGTACGGTCGTGTGGAGGATGCCGATCATATTGAAGAGAATGGCTGTTTGGCTGGTGCCGACCCAGACGCACTTACTGAGGACGCACTGTCTCGGGGACTTACACAAGTCGGTACGCTTGGTTCTGGCAATCATTTCCTGGAAGTCGACCGCATTGAGGAGATCTATGATGAGAAAGTTGCCGCAGCATTAGGGCTGGCGGTCGGCCAAATTGCCATCATCATTCATTCTGGGTCGCGTGGATTGGGGCACCAAACCTGCGAAGACGCACTAAAAGTGATGGGTAAGGCAATGGAGAAATACCATATCGCCGTCCCCGACCGTCAGCTTGCCTGTGCGCCAGTCTCGTCGCCAGAAGGACAGAAGTATCTTGCTGCGATGGCGTGTGCGGCCAATTATGCCTGGGTCAATCGCCAGGTGATGATGAGCCTAGCCGAGGATGCCTTTCTGAAGGCATTGCAAATTTCGCCGCGCGAACTGGGCATGCGTTTGATCTATGACGTCTGTCATAACATCGCCAAACCGGAGACCCATGAGATCGATGGGACAGCACGAAAAGTGTGGGTGCATCGCAAAGGAGCGACGCGAGCCTTTGGTCCGGGGCATCCGGCGATTTCGGCGTTGCTGCGACCGCTAGGCCAACCGGTCCTAATCCCCGGCGATATGGGTCGGTACTCGTTCTTGCTGGTTGGGACCGACGAAGCCATGCGCGAGACCTTTGGATCGACCTGCCACGGTGCAGGACGTTTGATGAGCCGTGCGCAAGCCAAGAAAGCTGCTCGTGGACGGGACTTGGATCATGAACTTGGCAAGGCCGGTGTTATTGCCCGTTATCGTGGGAAAGGAACGTTTGCTGAAGAAATGCCGTATGCCTACAAAGATGTGGCGGATGTAGTCGATGTGGTTGATCGTGCCGGGATCAGCAAAAAGGTGGTGAAACTTAAGCCGCTGGCGGTCATTAAGGGATAATGGCAACAACTTTCACTCTCGCGACCCGTGCTGATATTTCACGACTTCTCCAGTTCATGCACGAATACTACGAGTTCGATCATTTAGTATTTGATGAAGGAGCTGCGCGGACAGCAGTAGAGGGGATGATCGGAAACGATGCCCTCGGCTGTATTTGGCTTATTCATCATGCCGGAGAGACTGTTGGTTATCTGGTGCTCACGCTTGGTTACAGTTTGGAATATGGCGGGCGTGATGCGTTCATTGATGAAGTGTACATTCGTTCCAGTCATCGTAGAAAAGGAATTGGAACGGCAGCGCTCATGTTCGCCGAAGACCAGTGTCGTAGCTTAGGTGTTCGGGCATTACACCTTGAAGTCGAGCGTGCAAATATCAATGCTTATGGCGTTTACCGCAAGGTCGGATTTATTGATCATGAGCGGTATATGCTGACGAAACAGATTGCGGATAACCCTGCTGATGGTTCGGATTCGAACCGGTAACTCCCCTCGTTGGTTTTTGTCTCTTCTTTTTGTTGTCTTTGCTTGGGCGGGAAATTTTCCTCCATTGTTTTGCGGTATTGTTGATTTTTCCCCCACGCTGCGCTATCTCGCCATCACGAGAAGCGGAGAATACAGTCTGCCCATCGCAGACTTTTATCGACAGGGGTTTGCAAAGGTGAGACGTCATAGTTTACCGTAATAGAGATTCTCTTGCGTGAGACATGTGTATGCGACGGCGTGTCCATCCCATCGGTATTATCGAGAACCCACGGTTACGGAAGCGGTATCCGTTGAGCGTTCGTGCCATCGCAGGTGTGTTGCTCCTCGTTTTTGCAACTATGGTTCTTCATGGCAACTGGCTACTGGCGCTGATGCTGATTTGTGGCGGACTTGGTGTGTGGCGGCTCGCCGAAGCTTTACAACGTTGTCGTGACCGAGAAGTAGTGTTGCAAGCCATTGAGACGCAAACCGATAGTGAATTCCTCCGTTTTGCGGCTGAGCTCTTGCGGGCTCAAGGATACGGGGTGTTGAAAACCGGGCATCTAGACGACAGTCATGGTAATCTCCTTGTCATGTATAGAGACGAAAGCCTTGCCTGCCGCGTGCTGCGGGCACGTTGTCGGTTGAGCAAAGCAGAGACCGTACGGACTCTTGCCCAGATGAAGTTATACGGCTGCAAGGGATCTATGCTCCTAACCAATCGTGTGGTGTCACCGAGGGCTGCACGCTTTGCACGCCGCGTGGGATGTCTGATTATTGACCGTACTGAACTGGCCCGCTTAATTTTGCAGTATCGCCAGGGGCATCGTGTGTATGCCTTTCAGCGTGAGGAGACCACGAAACTTCGCCGTAGGAAATAGCTTAGTGGCAGAGAGGAAGAGGAGGAGAAGGAGACGATGGCGATTCTTAAAGTTGCCCATTTAGGGCATCCAGTGCTACGGCGAATAGCTGACCCAGTGATTGGGGATGTGATTGCCACGCCACAGTTTCAACAATTTATTGATGACATGATTGAGACCATGCACGAATACGATGGTGTCGGCTTGGCCGCTCCGCAGGTACATGTATCACAACAAGTTGCGGTACTCGAAGTGAACAAACCGCCGCGCTACCCTGATGCCCCGTCTGTGCCACTCACCGTGCTGATTAACCCCCGAGTAACGCTGCTGACACAAGACATGGTGGATGGGTGGGAAGGATGTCTGAGCATTCCTGAGATGCGGGGCATCGCGCCACGCTACCGTGAGCTGCGTGTGGAGGCGGTTGATCGCCATGGGCAGCCGCTCAATTTCATTGCGATGGGTTTCCATGCTAGGGTAATCCAACACGAATGTGATCACCTGCAAGGAAAGGTCTATATGGACCGTATGCCTTCCTTGGAAACGCTGACACATCTTCTTGAGTGGCAGCGCTATTGGTTGAAAAGCTAGTCTTCCTTCAGTCCCCTCCATCATTTTGGGGAGAAAGGAGTCGCCCGTATGCCGTGGTATACACTGGCACTTAGTGTTGCCCTTTTCCTACTGATTGGGATGGGTATTTGGAGCTGCGCGTACCGCCACGGTCTAAAACGAGGGCGATTGACTGCGGTTCCCTTTCGCCTGGTCGACGAACTGTTAGATCATCGTATCTCGTGTTTAGGGCAAGAGCCTGCTCGGGCCCGGCTCGAAATCGGTACTCTGTTAGGGATAGAAGAGTGGCGAGGACAGAGTACCGGCGAGAAACTCCCCACTGCTGAGCACGACCGTGCCGATGCTCACGTTTATCACTAGTAGTGAAAATAAACTCCGCGAGGTAGCCCGCCTGCTTGGGCGACCGCTTACGCGGGCGTCGATCACCTTGGATGAAATCCAGGAAGTCACGCTTGAGCCCGTGGTTGTCCATAAGGCGCATCAGGCCTACGCGCAAATTCGGGGGCCAGTATTAGTCGAAGACACTGGGCTTGCGTTTGCGGCGTGGAACGGACTGCCTGGTGCGTTGGTGAAGTGGTTTCTTTCGTCGCTCGGCAACGCTGGGCTCTGTCGTCTGATGCAGATAGAAACGAACCGTGCGGCTGTGGCGACCACCATGTTTGGCTATTATGACGGAACTCTCTACCGGGTTTTTTCCGGAGGGGTAGCCGGCATAATTGTTGAGCAACCTCGTGGGGCACTCGGATTCGGCTGGGATGCGATTTTTCAACCGCTAGGCAGTGAACGGACTTTTGCCGAAATGAGTTCTGAAGAAAAAGACCGTTTTTCCATGCGGCGAGTGGCGGTGGAGCAGTTGCGCGAGTCTGGTCTGCTGGAACATTTGCGTTGAATCGAGCCACAAATGCCCAACACCCATTACTGAAGCTAAAGCTTCGGGCTCAGCCGATAAAGGGGACGTTCGTCCCGTGGGAGCCTGGTTTACCGGGCTTCGTACTTTGAGCGCGCCGATTAATCGGCGCGGAAAACTCCGGTTGACGTTCGTAAGAGTGGAGCATATCTCTTGATGTCCATGCAGTTTGTTGAGCCGTCGAACCAGCTTCTTTATCATATCCTGCCGCGCGTGAGCCGGTCGTTTTATCTCAGCCTCCGGGTACTGCCGCACAGTGTGCGGCCAACGATCGGTCTGGCGTATTTGTTCTGTCGTGCTGCGGATACGATTGCTGATACGGCACTCCTTCCTCGCACCCAACGTCTCATCTGCCTTGATCAATACCGCTCGGCGTTTACCGGGCCAAGCCTTTCTGTCATTGAGACGCTACAGCAATATTTGACTGAACAACAACAGAATCCTTCGGAACGAGAACTGCTGGCACGTCTGCCCGAGTGTTTTTGTCTGCTCGCGGAGCTAGCAGCTAGCGATCAACAACACATTCGCCACTTGGTCTTGACCCTGACGCAGGGGATGCAGGTCGATCTGACGGTCTTTCCTGCAGAGGATGAAGGGAGAGTACAAGCGCTCGAAACACGCAGTGACCTTGATCAATACACGTACTTTGTTGCAGGATGTGTTGGTGAGTTTTGGACTCGTGTTACGATAGCCCACGTTCCGTCGTTGCGGCACTGGGATGCTGCGGTTATGGAAGCGCGCGGCATTCGTTTTGGCCAAGGATTGCAACTCACCAACATTCTCCGTGACTTCGCTCAAGACCTCCGTATCGGGCGGTGTTATCTTCCGCGAACGGAACTCGCGACACTCGGCTTGCAACCGCATCATCTCCTTGATCCGGACCTCGTGGAAATAGTGCGCCCTCTGCTGAATGAACTGCTTGACCTCACTCTAAGTCATTATCATGAAGGCTGGACGTACACACTCGCCATTCCTAGGCAGGACTGGCGGCTCCGACTTGCGTGTGCCTGGCCTCTACTAATCGGTATTTCGACACTGGCACTCGTGCGCCGTTCGCAGCGCTTACTTGATCCTCAGGTACGCGTCAAAATCGCGCGTATGCAAGTCTATGGCATTATGCTGCGCTCGCTCGTGTCGGTGTGGTCTGACCGTGCGTTGCAACAGTATTACGGACGACTGCTGTCACAGGGCGGATTCGCACCGCCCGCGTAGCGATGCCCACGCGAGGAAGAGAGGAATGCCGAAGCAAGAGAAGAGCACCCATGAATGGCAAGGCGCGACCTTACCTGACTACTTGTGTGCTGGACTCGACCTTGTGTTTGTTGGCCTCAATCCTGGACTTTACTCTGCGCAAGTCGGTCATTACTTTGCGTTTAAGCCTAATCGGTTTTGGCCGGCCTTGTCCGCTTCTGGGTTAGTTCCCGAACCAGTTGGACCGAAAGACGACGGACGGCTCCTTAACTGGGGTATTGGGCTGACCGACATTGTAAAACGACCGACGCGCGGCATTCATGAACTTGCACGCCAAGAATTTATTGACGGTGCGAAAGCTCTCGAAGATAAGCTCGCCCGCTATCAGCCTCATGTCGTGTGTTTCGTGGGCCTCACTGGGTATCAGATCTGTTGTAGAGAAAAACGCGGCCTTGGAGTCCAACCGGGGAAGTTTGGCGGAGCGTCCACTTTCGTGATTCCCTCGACGAGTCCACGCAATGCGAATTATTCACTCGCACAGATTGTTGCAGCAATGCGCGATCTCAAGAAACATGTCCTGGCAGTGGAGGGCAGGTGGAGTCTTTCAGTAATGAGTGATGAGGGCTGCGAGAAGACAGAATAAGGTGCTGTCTCTACGTCCCCGTTTCTCACGACTTATTACTCGTTGCTCATTACTCAGAAAAGCGGACTTGTCTGAATCAGCACGCCATTGTGAATCAGAAAGCTGCGAATATAATTCGCCTTTTGTCGTTTCTCACCGGTGCTGCCATCGGACTGTTGTTCAAACTCGTTGATTTTGTCGGCGTAGAAGCGTCGACCTTTAGCACGAATTTTCTTCCCGCCACCATCTACGTCGCGGAGACAATCGTCGATAATTTCATCCGGCTGTTTTTCTATCCGCGCACAGAACGCGGCGAGGACTTGAACGCGTTTGGCATCGGCCTCGGGAGATACTCCAGATTGCTCATGCACTCCTTGCAGCCACGTTTGGACGGTTTTGCAATCATCGAAATTCGTACTCATTATCCTTGCAATCTCCTCATTCAAATATGGCCTTTTTCGTGTGCATAGCGCACGCTACTGCTTACTGACTACTGACCGCTGACTACTATTCCTCTGGCAACCCCAACATCCGGCTCACGGCACGAACTTCTTCCTTGCGCCATGGGAGCGGGGCCGGTTCTTGTATCATCTTCTGGGCTTGTAGCTGAGCGACGGTTTCTTCTGAGCCACGGAATGGAGTGCCGTACCGCCCTTCATGAAAGAGCGAGCCTAGAGGTGGTCGCGGCCGTTGCCCGCCTGCTTCCCACCCTTCCGCTGGATAGCCAATGAATTGTACCCACAACGCGGTCCAGTGATCGGGGACACCAAACACTTGGCGGGCGGGACCTTCAGGATAGGTACACAGCATCGTTCCGAGCCCTTCATCAACCGCGGCGAGCAGCGCTTGAGAAATCGCGAGCCCAGATTCACAACCGGTTACTTTTGCGTTCAGCACAGGGTCTGAGCTGAAGACCTGAACGACTTGCGGATAGGCAACTTCATTGACGAATTTATGCGTCCAGCCGTGACTGATATTGAGTACGCCCATATTCACTTGCTCCGTCGCGCGTGACGGCATGTCGCGAGTGAAAGCTTGCAGGTCGCCCCACCAATAGATATGCACAGGAGCCATTTCGATCATACCTGTGTTCACAGGGAGTGTGAGAGCGTGAAGATCGGCTTTAGAGAGTTTATCTCGTTCGACAACGATTGCCCGGGCGAAATCGGCGTTCCCCGCGCGACTGGCTAAGCGTGCAGCTTCAAGAACGATCTGAATCTTTTCCCGCGCGACCGGTTTCCAGGGAAGAAAGTAGCGAATTGAACGTCGACGCCCGACGACTTCTTTGAATTCCACGGTTGAGCCTCCTTAGTCAATGAAGAATTAAGAGTGAAGAATTGATAAAAAAGAATAAAGACTCTAGTAGTCTCTATTTATTACTCTTAACTTATCACTCTTAAGTCATCACTTTTTTCCCGCCGCGCGAGTGTATACTTTTCGTCTACGGCGAAAAAGGTGGGGAAAAACGATGCCGAACGGTGCGGAACTTGGTATAACGGAACAAGAGTCTTGGGGTGTAAGGAGTCAGACGAATGAAAAATGTGTTATCAGTGGTTGTTCTCGGCGGTTGTGCGATCCTCGCGAGTTGTGCGGCCCAACAGGAGCCGCATCACGCGACTGTAGCGCCGCCGCCCCCGGCACCAACAAGGATTGAAGATCCTTCCATGTCTTGCGAAGAAGCTAATCGGCTGGCGTACAAAACAGTAAACGTCTTAGGCTATACCGCCACCTCGGTCACCGTCGCTCAGCCCGGCCAACCCGGTCTGATCGTCGCCGAAAGGGAAGGCAGTCGGGGAGGTAGAGTGATCATTACCTGCAATAGTGGTGGGGGAGCCTCGGTTGAGGGCCAGGAGGGGGGGCTCCCCGTTCCTTCGCTTGTGAGTGGCGAGAACCCGCATAAGTTTTACAATAGCTTTCGTCATAGTTTTAATCTCATACGTGAGAATGAAAAAATCACTGCTGAACGAGGGCCAGACAAAGGCTTGACGGTGAGGATGACCAAGCTTAACGGCGTGGAATCGCGCATTGAGCTTGGCGCTGACCTGCCTGCAAGTGGCGTGCTGCCAATCAAAGTCGTCATTACCAACAACAGTCCACGTCCGTACGGATTCGATGCCAGCCAAGTATTTGTCATGTCAGCCAGCGGTGGGCGTGTTGCCCCATCTGCGCCGCCTGCCTCTGAGCAAGGGAAGGCACTGCAAGGAGAAGTCACAATCGCTCCAGGACAAACTGTGACCGGGTACTTATTCTATCCTAACGGCAACTATACCTCTGCTCGTACCACGGTCGTTGATAAAGAGAACGACGAGGGGGAAGGGGTGTCAGTGCCGTTCTAAATTAGGGGCAAGGGCGGGCACTTCCGGCAATGCTTGCAACGCGACCTGAAGTTCTTGTTGTGAATATTCCTGGCGTTCGAGTTTGCCGCTGAAATACGCATCATATGCTGACATATCAAAGTGTCCGTGACCGCTGAGATTAAAGACGATGACCTTCTTCTCACCAGTGGCTTTGCAACGTACTGCCTCGTTGATTGCTGCGCGCACGGCATGATTTGACTCCGGCGCCGGAATGATGCCTTCCGCACGCGCAAACATGACGCCGCCTTCAAACGTGTCCAACTGATCAAGTGCCGTCGCCTCGATATGCCCGGCGTGCAACAGGGCACTCACTTGCGGTGCCATCCCATGATAACGTAAGCCGCCCGCATGGATACGTGACGGCACGAAGGAATGCCCGAGTGTGTACATCTTGATGATCGGCGCCATCCCTACCGCGTCAGCGTAGTCGTAAGTGAAAGCGCCGCGCGTCAACGTCGGGCACGCAGCCGGTTCCACCGCGATGATGCGGGTCTTTTTATTCTTACGGAGATTCTCTCGCACAAAAGGAAAAGCGATCCCAGCAAAGTTTGAACCGCCGCCAGCGCAACCGATGACGATGTCCGGATACTCACCGGCCATTTCCATCTGTAATAATACTTCCTCGCCGATAATCGTTTGATGTAACAAGACATGAGGAAGACACGAGCCCAGACTATATTTCTTCGCTCCACCAGACGTGACTGCTGCCTCAATGCCCTCGGAGATTGCAGTGCCTAACGAGCCAGGGTGATTGGGGTCGTGGGCCAATAATTGGCGACCACATTCTGTACGATCGGACGGGCTAGCAAACACGTGCGCGCCATAGGTTTCCATCAGATTACGGCGATAGGGTTTTTGTTGGTACGAGATGCGTACCATATACACTTCGAGGTCTAACCCGAAGAAATTGCAGGCCATAGCTAACGACGAACCCCATTGCCCAGCACCAGTTTCCGTCGTGAGTGCTTTAACGCTGTCATTCTTGGCAAAAAACACTTGGGCGACGGCAGTATTTGGCTTGTGCGAGCCGACCGGACTTACGCCCTCATTCTTGTAATAAATATGAGCCGGGGTATCGAGCAGGTTTTCCAGCCGGCGGGCACGATACAATGGTGATGGTCGCCATTGCTTATAGAGATCGCGCACAGGTTCTGGGATTTCAATGTAACGCTCTGTGCTCACATCTTGTTTGATTAGGCTCGTTGGTTGAATGACGCTGAGAAACTCTGGGGTGACAGGTTCTTTCGTTTGTGGATGGAGGACCGGCGACATCTGCACGGGCATATCCGCGTTGATGTTGTACCAGAACTTCGGCAGGCGTTGTTCTTCGAGGATAAATTTGGTGTCACTCATGGAATTTTCCTTACGAGATTCGTACCGGCCTCTCGGCTCTTCATTCCTCAGTAGCGTGTACTATGTGCACGAACTGCAATGGATGAAAATCGTGCGCGCGGCGCACGCTACGCGGAGGGTACATCGGAGCATAGCTGTTGCCTTAACCTGCCACATGCACCGCCGGCCATTTCCCAGCCCAGGGTCGTGCCTGCTCAAGTTGTGCGGCCAGACGGAGAAGCGTTGCTTCGTCACCAAAGTGACCAACAAATTGTACGCCTATCGGAAGCTCGTTGGTACTCCAATGCAGCGGCAGAGAAATTGCCGGTTGCCCAGTAGAGTTAAACACTGGAGTAAATGGCACATACGTGAACACTTGTTGCGTCCATTCCATTGCGGTCATGCCTCTCCGGTTCTGGTTGAGTTCACCCAATGGAGCTGGAGGCTGGGCAATGGTTGGAGTTACAAATACGTCACAGGTCTGGAAAAACGCACCAATCTGGCGAGAGAGGATATTATTGTAGGCCATCGCATTGACGAGATCCGCTGCCGTGTATCGCTTGCCGTCCTCGTAACAGGCGAGCGTCACGGCTTCCAAGTTATCGAGGCTTGGCTTACGGCCAAGCACGGCACCGACGCCATCGACCATAGCAGTTGTGAACGCGGTCCATATAACATGGACATTGCGCAAGAAGCTCTCCCAATCGTATCGTGGTCGATCTTCGATAAGCGTATGCCCTAAGCCTTCCAATAATCGCACGGTTTCATGAACTGCTTTCTCACAATCCGGAGCAACCTTGGCCCCGGAAGCTGGCGTAGTGGTCCAGGCGACGCGAAGTTTACTTGGGGGCGTAGCGATTTGCTCATGATAGGGACGAAGGGGGGCGGGGAGCATACCGGGCGCACCAATATCAGCGCCAGCAACTATGTCGAGTAACGCTGCCGAATCGCGGACGCTACGGGAGACAATAAATTCACACGCGAGACCGCACAGGGGATCACCATAATCAGGACCAGTTGGAACGCAATCACGTGAGGGTTTCAATCCGACAAGGCCGTTACACGAGGCAGGAATACGGATCGAGCCGCCACCGTCATTGGCGTGAGCGAGCGGAACAATACCTGCCGCGACTGCGGCTCCTGACCCTCCACTTGATCCTCCTGCACTACGTGTGAGATCCCAGGGATTGTGCACTGGGCCAAAGAGCACAGTTTCTGTTGTCGGATTATAGCCTAACTCTGGTGTTTGCGTTGTGCCAACCAGCACGAGCCCCGCACGTCGGAAACGCGCCATCAATTCGGTATCTTCCTGGGGAGTAAATCCTTGCGCGAGCTTTGAGCCCATGTCGCAGCGAACACCTTTGGCGTGCACCACCAACTCTTTGATTAAGAACGGTACGCCGGTAAACGGTCCCTGCGGCAGACCACTCCTGATACTTTCGGCTGCGTGTGTGGGTAACGTTTGCAGCACGGCGTTGAGTTTGGGGTTGAGTTTCTCGATTGCCTGCAACGCCGTCGCGACAAGTTCCTCTGGCTTCACTTGCTTGCGTGCGACCAAGTCCGCAAGCCCGAGCCCATCGTGGGAGGCGTAATCGCTCAGGGAAATCATAGTGGCTCCTCTATAGTCGGGGCGCTTTCACCCTCAAGTGTAGTGATGTGACCGCTGCCTAGCACACGGTCGTGGGAACGGCAAGCTCGTAGTAATTGTCGCCGGGGTATTCCAGCGGATTCTACGCTAGACTCCCAATCCAACAACATGTTATGTCTAGTCTGTGTTCTTCCTATTCGTATTGCTCCTGCTCATAGGCAGCGGACGGGAGACTTTTGCACAGGCTGTACCCGCCGCGACCGCAGACGCATTGTACGGGCGATTGCTCAAGGCTATTCGGCAGATCCCGATCATCGATAACCATGCCCACCCGGCGCTTCCTGGGGATGTGGAGATGGACGCTTTAAGCTTTGATGCCGCTTCTCCTAGTCCACGAGAAACGGTTGCTTTACCGTTTCAGTTACGACCAACGAATCTAGAATTCGTCCCCGCTTTTCAGGCGTTGTACGAATATCCGCATGCGGACCTGTCCTTAGATCATTTACGTGAACTGACAACTCTGAAACGCAAGAAACGTGCGGCATCTGACGTGAAGTATTTCAGCACGGTACTCAACAAGGTTGGGATTACGGTGTCGCTCGCCAATCGTGTGGGGATGACAGGTACGCCGCTCGACCGAGCACGTTTCAAATGGATTCCTTTCCTCGATGCTTACCTGTTTCCGCTGAATAATAATGTCTACAAAAAGCAAAGTGATGAATTTGCTGTTTTCTTTTCCTCAGAAGAAAAGCTACTCAAACGATACTTTGACCTTGTCGAGGCCAGTCGACCGCGGACGTTCGATGGATATCTGCGCTTTGTGCACGAAAGCCTTGGCCGACTGAAGGCCGACGGTGCCGTTGCAGTCAAATTTGCCGTGGCCTATCTCCGTCCGTTGACGTTCGAAGACTCCTCGCTGCGGCAGGCCCGCCGCATCTACGAGCGCTATCGTAGTACGACCGACGTTCCAGAGGATGAGTACAGGAGGTTACAAAACTATCTGTTCTTTTATCTTCTCCGCGAGGTAACAAAGCTTGGCCTTCCGGTTCACATTCACACCGGTGTAGGTCTGAGCGAGGGATTCCGCCTCAGCGGCGCGCATCCTTTGTTGTTGGAAAATGTCGTGACAGATGTACAGTATCGGCAGACGGTGTTCGTGCTTCTTCATGGCGGCTCCCCGTTTACCCAAGAAGCGATAGCGTTGGCCGCCAAGTCGAATGTCTTTGTGGATATGTCTGGGCTTGCGTTGCTGCACTATCCGTCTGACCTGGCGCAGATATTGAAGCAGTGGCTTTCGTTGCAGCCCGAAAAACTATTGTTCGGCACTGGTGCTCGTGTCGTGAACGATCTCATCGAAGCAGAAGAAACCTACTGGCTGGCGACAGAGAATAGCCGTCACGCGCTCGCACTCGCCTTGAGCGATATGGTTCAGGAGAAACGCTGCGACGAAGCGGAAGCACTACGCCTCGCGCGCCTGCTGTTGCATGACAATGCGGCAAAGTTGTATCAATTGCCATAGGATACTACACTCTATAGAAACGCTATAGGCCGCGCAGGGTGCTCAGTAGAGACGCGACCTGTCCACGTCTACACGGGACTGGTACCAGTCTTTCAGTTCTTAATCCGCAATCTGCAATCACAATTCCTTACTTCTCTCCTTTATACAACACTCCTTGTGAATAGAATGACGAGAGCGAATCCGGCGATCGCCCGAGTAGTGTGCCGAGAACCTCCTCATTGTGCTGGCCTAATATTGGAGCACAGAGGTCGAGTTCGTCAGGAAAAGCCGAGAACTTAAACGGGAACCCGGGGATAGTGACATCGCCAAGGATTGGGTCTGGTAGCTGCCGCACCATTTTCCGCGCAGCAAAATAGGGATGCGTTGCCGTGTCTTCAATTGACAGCACTGGCCCGGCTGGCACGCGGTGATCTGCCAGCGCCTTTAGTGCCGCCTCGTCGGTCGGGAAGGATTGTAGCCACGCTTCGATCATGGGGATTAGCTCTTTTTGATTCTTCCCGCGCCGTCCTGCTGATGAAAAGCGGGGATCAGTGATCAGCTCAGGCTTACCTAACGCGTTGCAGACGTTTGGCCATTGCCGATCCAGAGCAAGAATCACGATATACCCTTGGGCTGCTTTGAAAACACCCTGCGGACATCCCATGTAATGATGAATGCCAAACCGCATCGGTTTATAGCTACCTTTGTTGGCGGCAAACATTTGCAGTTCAACCGACTGCATGTGATACAACGCATCAACCATGGCGATATCGATGTGCTGACCTTGTCCGGTGCGGTCACGATAAAACAGTGCGTATCCCAACGCAGCAAACCCATTCACTCCGGCAATGCCGTCAGCAATCGCGACGCCGACAAAGCGCGGCGGCCCATCTGCATCGCCGGTCATGTGCATGATGCCGGAAAACGCTTGCGCGATGTAGTCATAGCCTGTGAGATGAGAAAGTGGACTTTTGCGACCAAAGGCTGAGATCGAGCACATAATGACACGCGGGTTGATCTGCTTGAGTGAGGCATAATCAAGCCCGCGCTTTTCCATCACCCCGGGTCCGTAATTTTCGATCACCACATCAACGTGAGGAATGAGCGCGCGAACCAATTCGATGCCTTCAGGTTTACTGAAGTCAACACAGAAGCTTTTCTTACCCCGATTCTGTTGGATGAAATAGATACTGCGACCATCTTTGACAAAGGGCAGGGCGCGCGAGGGATCACCACTTTTGGCCTGCTCGACTTTAATAATTTCTGCACCCAGCTCGGCCATTAGGCGGGTTGCCGTTGGACCAGCAAGATATTGTGTGAAATCGAGGACCTTGATGCCTGCGAGCATTGGCGATGATTTTGGTTCGCTTGCCATGTCTTACCCTCCTTCATGTTGAGGTATTGATATAGCGTTGTTCGGCAGGGTGAGACAAGGCTCAGAAGCAAATTTGAAAACCATAACTAGGCGACAAAAATTAGCGCCTAGGGGTTGTCACCCTGAGTGAAACGAAGCCTATCCTGAGTCTGTCGACGGATCGAAGGATTCTTCCGTTGGCAGGTACAGCCGCCCTTCGTATTTGCCCGGTACACTCCGCGTCGCGCGCTGTGCGTAAAACCCCTGGCCGCCTCCATTCGTGCGCATGGTGCACGCTACGAAAGAAGACAGCGTGGAGACTCCCTACCGCGTTGCTACAACCAGGGGAATCTCAGCTTCTGGCTCAAGCGGCTGTTGCGGAGTAATAAGCACGCGGGTAATACGGCGGCCGCTCATTTCAAGAATCTTGACCGTCTGACTGTCGAGCATGACGGCATCTCCAATATGGCCAATACGGCCAAGCTGGGCGTGGATATAGCCGGCAATCGTGTGTGCATCTTTGACTTCGACCTCAGGCAAACCGAGCGCGTGTGTCACATCAGCAATCAGCATCTGTCCATCGACAATGGCGCCTTCATCGGTTTGCCGCAACTGCGGCGGCTCAGTGTCGAACTCGTCGTGAATTTCACCGACTAACTCTTCCAAGACGTCTTCCATAGTGACCAATCCCGCTGTGCTGCCATACTCATCGACAACCACGGCGAGGTGCAGGCGACGTTGTTGAAATTCCTGCTGCAAGCCTTCAAGGGGACGACTGCCAGGAACAAACAACACCTCCCGTTTGAGTTTGAGTAAATCAGCAGAGTTTTTGATATCTACCTTTTTGAGGAAGATGTCTTTAATGTGCACCATTCCGATAACGTGGTCGAGGTCGGTTTCACAGAGTGGATAACGAGTATGCCCGGTGCGATAAATGATGTCGAGATTATCCTCCCAACTCTTATTCAGCGAGAGGTAATCAATGTCCGGGCGTGGCATCATAATCTCCGTCACAGTTCGTTCGGCGAGGTCGAGCACATTCTCGATCATGGTCGCTTTCTCCGCCGGGAGCGCGCCTTGGCGCTGCGACTCAGAGAGGATCACTCGGAGTTCTTCTTCTGAATGTGCCAACTCTTGGGCGTTGACTGTTTGCACGCCGAACAGACGGAGAAGTCCGTTGGCGCACACGTTTAGCAACCACAGAAACGGAAAGAAAAATCCCGAGAACAGCCACAACGGCAGCGAGGTCCACAACGCCACTTCTTGTGACCGACGAATGCCAAGAAACTTCGGCATTTGTTCGCCGACGATAATATGCAGGATGGTGATCAGCGCGAACGCGACGGCAAAGGACACGCTATGGATCACTGCCTGAGAGGTAAAGCTGACGCTACTGAGTACGGGTTCAACCACGTATGCGACGGCTGGTTCACCGACCCAACCAAGTCCAAGACTAGCGAAGGTGATTCCCAGTTGCGCGGCGGCGAGAGACGAGTCGAGATTGTGGACGACCTTGCTCGCGAACCGCGCGAGCGGACTGCCGCGACGTGCCAAGTCATCGATGTGGGCTCCACGAACCTTGACGATTGCGAATTCTGCCGCCACAAAAAACGCATTGACGAGAATGAGGAAGAGGGTCAGCAGGATCTGCCACTCAATTCCAAGCATACGTCATCACAGAAAGAGTTGCGAAGAAACAGCGAGACAGTGAGGGAACAATCTACACCCTAGGCCGTGTCGGGCAATCCTGCGTCGTGGAGCTGAATCGGAATCGGTGCTGTCTTTCATGATCGGTTTACAACCGCTCCTATTGCACCATATCCTAGGCGTAGAAAGCAAGCCCCAAGGCCGATAATAGCCACGATTACCAGGAAAAATACCTTTACCTCTTTCTCCTGAGGAGGTGGCATGCAAGCACTGTATTGGGATGGACATCAACTCCAATTGCGTGAAATTTACCCTGAACCACAGGTGCAGGACAACCGGGCGTTGGTCCGGGTCCGTCTTGCTGGTATTTGTTCGACTGACCGGCAAATTCTCCAAGGGTATCTGGGTTTTACTGGAGTACCAGGGCACGAATTTGTCGGTGAGGTTGTTGCTGGGCCTCCTGCATTGTTAAGAAAACGTGTCGTTGGTGAGATCAATTTTGCTTGTGGCACCTGTGACTGGTGCCAGCAACAGTTACGTCGTCACTGCGCAAATCGCCAGGTAATGGGGATTCTGAACGCAGACGGAAGCTTTGCCGAGTATATGAGTGTTCCAGTCGACAACCTCCACGAGGTCCCAGAGAATGTGTCTGATAATGCAGCCGTCTTTACCGAGCCACTTGCCGCGGCCTTTGAGATCCTGGAACAAATTCACCTTAAGCCCGGGGCAGAAACCGTTGTACTGGGTGATGGAAAACTCGGTTTGCTCTGCGCACAAGTACTGCATTTCGCGGGTGCTCGTGTGACTGTGGTCGGTAAACATGAGAAAAAACTCGCGTTGCTTCGCCAACTTGGCATGCGTGCGGTTATGCACGCTGATTGGCATCCGCCGCCAGCCGAGATCGCAGTCGAGGCAACTGGGACTACGGACGGACTCGCGCAAGCAATATCGATTGTTCGCCCACGAGGCACGTTAGTGTTGAAAAGTACCGTTGCACAGGCGCATACGCTCTCTTTAGCACCGCTAGTGATCAACGAGGTGACGGTGATCGGGTCTCGTTGTGGGCCATTTCCGCCGGCGTTGCAAGCTTTAGCACAAGGACAACTCTCTGTGACGCCATTGATCGATACGATCTATCCGCTGACTGAGGGACTCGCTGCCGTAGAGTATGCTGTCCAACCTGGGGTCCTCAAGGTGCTGCTGCGACCTTAAGAGAAAGGGGTAAACGGTAACAGGGTAAGAAGAAAAGGCAGAAAAACTACCTCTAACCGTTTCCCCATTTATTATTGGACGGCCGCATACGAGGCCGTCGGCCACTCTGTCAGGCGCACCGGGACCTGGATGTTCGCCTCCCCCCGGTGAACGGTGAAATAGACAGTGGTGTGCGGGCGAACATGCAGCATCTCGTTCTGAAACTCTTCTCGCTTCGAGACTCGGCGTCCGTTGACCGCAAGGATTATATCGCCATGAGGAATACCTCCACTAAAGCGCACCAAGGCCGGCGCAACCTCTGCAACTAGCGTCAGGGTCAGCAGTCCGGCGGTCATAGCGATGGCAGTCTCCACTGCGGTTAATTCTCGTGCTGGCCGCAGGCCTGCGCGTGCGGCGGGACTATCGGGTAAAACCGTTTCGACTTCTACTCCTCGTATCGTTAAGGCATGCATACAGAAACGTTCGCGGTAGAAATCTCGCGTGTGGGCCCCTAGATACGCCGGGGTATGCTCCGTAGAAGCTGTGGGTGGGAGAGCAACTTGTTGATTAGTCTGGTCTGGTGGCTGTGTTGGTGCTGCAAGTTGAGGAGCAGATGGAGGTTGCGCTTGCGGCCAGACAGGTGGGAGCTCTTGGACGTTTGGTCTACCAGGCAGTTGGGTTCGCTGTTTGCTAAGCGACTGTGGCCGTGCGGATGATTGTTGATTGTTGCTGCCAGTCGGCGCAGTTTGTATTTCTGATCCATTCACTGGCTGCGGGGAAGAAGAAACACTACTTGGGGATTGAAGAGAGGGAGCACTAAGCTTACCGCCTTGCCACAGGAGCGGTGCACGCTGTTGGCCACTGGCAGAATCTGGAAACAACATGCACAAAGAAACAACAAAAAGAGATCCAACCGTCCAACGATACTTCATGGTAGGACCCTCCTCATTATTTGGGCTTGCATTTGGCAGGAAGAACGTCGCTATTAGACTCCTAACGGTAATGGAGGTCAAGCAAGAAGTGCAGGTGCTGCGAGATTTTTGTGGGGCAGGATAAGGATCAAGAAGAGATACGATTATGAAGTGAAAGCATGGTGAACGTCTATGCGAATCCTCTGGCATTGGCCGATAGTCCTTTGCGTTTGCGCTGGGGTCTGGGGCAACACTACTCGTCTTGCAAAAGCTCAGGTAGCCGAGGTGGATACAAGTCACGCGAGCGATGTGTCTGACGCTCTGAGCAAAACAGAAGGCGGTCCATTGTCCGTCGCGCGACAAATCGAGCAAACATTTTTCCCGTATCGCCAGGGACAACCCCATATCCCCCACATAGAGGTCGGGACCGCGATCGCCCAAGAAAACTGGCAGATTGCCCAATCCGTCTTGTCTCAACAACTGCTTGAAGCAGTGCATACCGGAGAGTTAACCCTTATCGTCCAGCCTACGAGCGACCTACCGGGAACCTCCGCGTACATGACAGCGACGATAAAGTCAGACAGCGCGGTCACATTAGATGCGGCTGGTCATATAGAGCACTACCAGGCGGGCCGACCGTTCCCGCTCTTAGACCCCGCAGACACCCAAGCCGGACTCAAAGCCGCGTGGAATGCGCGTTATGCTGACAGTGGGGATAGTGTCCAGCGGATGGAGTCACTTGAAGTGAGAGATGGGGCAGGTGCCTATCAATATGGCTTTTCTTTTTCTTTTGCTCGTGCCTATGGTATGCACCGAGCCACGCCAGCGCGCAACATTCCGGCGTGGGAGGCCGAAGGGATTCTGTACAAAGAGTTTATGCAGACTCTTCATCCTGCTCCGGCCATTACCATTCATCCGCTATTAGGGCTTGTACACCTATGGTACTGGCATGATGACGAAAAACGACCGGTCGCCCAGTGGTACATCATGGGATTCTTGTCGATTAATCGCTTGCGCACCCTGGTGTACGACCCTGAAGCCTCTGCCTGGCGCTTTCCGATTTTATATGAGGACCTCTTCGGCGCCTATAACCAATCGTATCAATGGAGACTCCTTGATACGCGTATCGCGTTAGTTCCCGGCTTTGTCCAGAGCACGCAGGCCTTGTTTGGCGGGCAACGAGGCGGGTATCCGCTTGACCCGTGGGAATTGCGTACCGTTCATGTTGTGGAAGCCGTGCCACGGAGTCCCGCGCATCCCTACGGGCGTAAAGTCTTCTATTTTGATCAGCAGACGTTTGCACCGCTCTATGTGTTGATTTTTGATCGTCAAGGCAAACACTGGCGCACTGAGTTCTTTGTCTATGCAAACCCTAGCGCGTATCCTGGGGCGCAAGACGTGCGAGTGCCGATTCTGATTGGTCGGTCATGGATCGATTTCCTCCAGGATCGAGTCACTTTGTCACGCGTCACTGATGCTGTCTATAACCAACCAATACCACCGGAGCACTTTTCACAAGCGAATATGATCCGAAAAGGGAAGTGAAAACCTAGGGGTTGGGTGTTAGGGGCTGGAGGCTAGGGAAGAATAAAAAACCCTTGACCTTGTTTCCTCTCTCTTAGGATTTTGCGTAGGATTTTGCGCCGCACGCACTAGGCATTACAGCATCCTCTTTACATTTTACGCATTACGTCTTACGGTTACACTTCGTTGACCTTCTGCCTGCAACGCGCTAGTACAGCCATAGTCCCAACTGGCGGAAAAATTACGCACGTCCGAACCCGCAGGTTCGGCAGCATGAGGAGGAACGGCGCATGGCCGCACCCGTATATATCTTAGGCGGACATCAGACTGACTTTGCGCGCAATTGGCTCAAAGAAGGCAAAGATGTCGTAGAGATGATGAAAGAAGTCGTCGTCGAAGGACTGACCTCGACACAACTCGAAGCAAAAGAGGTCGAAGTCGCGCATGTGGGCAATTTCGCGGCTGAGCTCTATTGCAAGCAAGGGCACCTCGGCGGGTTCCTGGGAGAGATCGACCCGGCACTCTCCGGGATTCCGACCTCACGTCACGAAGCTGCCTGTGCGTCTGGTAGTGTTTCCATCATGATGGCGGCGGCTGAGATCGAGGCTGGTCGCTATAACCTCGCGCTCGTCATTGGCGTCGAGCAGATGAAAACCGTTGATCCTGCTACTGGCGGTGATTTCCTCGGAACGGCCGGATGGTACGAGCACGAATCCAAAGGCGTCGAGTTTCCGTTCCCGAAATTGTTTGGTCGCCTCGGAGATGAGTACGAGAAACGCTTTGGGCTTAAGGAAGAGTATCTGACGCGAATTGCTGAAATTAATTTCTCGAATGCGCGCCGTAACCCTCAATCCCAAACGCGCGGATGGTTTACCAATGAAACACAGAACCTCACCTCTGGAAAGTATGCCAACCCGGTGGCTGGTCGCTTGAAGGTGCGGGACTGCTCGCAAGTCACTGACGGTGCTGCCTCACTCTTTCTCGCCTCTGAATCATGCGCTCGTGCATATGCCGCGCGACGCGGACTGAAATTGGAAGACCTCCCGCGTATTCTCGGGTGGGGCCATCGCACGGCGCCGATGCGATTTGAGACTAAAGTGGCAGAGAGCAAAAACAGTCCCTATGTCTTACCGCACACCCGCCAAGCGATTGTTGATGCCTTCCACCGCGCCGGTGTCGCCGATGCCTGGGGAGTGCAGGGGATCGAAACACACGACTGCTTTACCACGTCCGAGTACATGGCGATCGACCATTTTGGACTGACGAAGCCAGGCGAATCGTGGAAAGCAATAGAAGAAGGCACGATCGAATTTGGCGGGAAACTGCCGATCAATACTAGTGGTGGACTGATTGGTTGCGGACATCCAGTCGGAGCAACCGGTACGCGCCAGGCACTGGATGCTTTCAAGCAAGTCAGCGGAACAGCTGGTGAGTATCAGATTGAAGGCGCAAAAAAGATCGCCACCCTCAACATTGGCGGCTCTGGCACCACGACCGTGGCGATGGTGATCGGGAAGTAGCATCGCCTAATAAAATCTGACGAACAAAACTCGGGAAGCAGTTCTTGGTGGGACGGGCTTCTAGCCCGTCCTTTGTAATAGGCTGGAAGCCTGTTCTACTTGAGTATTATCGCTTGGAATGACCCCGCCGTGCGGTAGCCTCGTAGAGCCTATATTGTGTCACAGCAAGTTCGGTAGGGCGGGTAATGTTCATCCTATAGAGTCGCAATTATTTGACACTTACCAACTTAAAGCAACGTATGTGCCGTCGATGTCACCGCCAATGTTGGCGCTTACGCTGATGAAATCTGCGGAAGAGTGAGTAGCGAGATCCTTTCAGTTCCTTCTTCATTGGGATAATGTCTGCCACTTAGAGTATTTTAGTCGATACTGAAAAAAAGCGGAAGAGCAGAACAGACGGGGGCTACAGCAGCAAACGCAGGTGCTAGAATCGCCAGGAAATGAGCAGAAAGGCACAAAAGCTGGTGATTTCATGAAGTGGCG
>Ga0081539_10001204_pt1 | contig 46656 bp, 41 predicted proteins | sample TabmetS4T2R2_FD_71023 | JGI IMG/M metagenome (GOLD analysis project Ga0081539, IMG submission 71023) | Tabebuia heterophylla rhizosphere microbial communities from the University of Puerto Rico - S4T2R2 | ecosystem: Host-associated > Plants > Roots > Rhizosphere ... | reverse complement strand
CGGGCTCGCGTGCTCGAAGCAACAATGCAGGACCCCAAAGACTCCCAACGTCCAGACTGAACGACGACCTTGACCCAGCGCCAAGGACCCACGGCGTCACACAAGCGACCAGCAGAGATTTTCACCCCCGGCAGGACGTCCCGCCAGGGACACCGATGACTGAACGCGGGACTCGCGGGGTCTGAGCGCGGGACTCGCGGGGTCTGAGGGCGGGACTCGCGGGGGGTGGGGTTAGTCGGGGCGGGGCCAGGGGGTGCCTTGCAGGGTCTCGATCTCCTCGTTGAGGGCGCGTAGGAGGTGGTACAGGTCGGCGCACTTCGAGTCCGGCCAGGTGGTGACCACCTTGCCCAGGCCGGTGCGGTAGCGCTCGCGGTCGGCGGTCAGCCGGGCGGCGCCGGTCTCGGTGATGCGGAGCTTGCGGGCCAGGCCGCCCGCCGGGTCCTGGGTTCGTTCCACGAGGTCCTCGCGCAGCATGGCGGCCACCTGGCGGGTCACCGTGGAGATCTCCAGCTGCAGGGCGTCGGCCAGCTCGCGGGCGGTCATCGGGCCCGTCGCGTCGATGCGGTTCAGCATCAGGTACGCCGAGCGCTCCAGCACGCCCCGGGCCGCGTTCGCCAGCTGGTGGCGGCTGATCAGCGTCAACTCGCGCGAGATGCCCTCCAGGAGGTGTTCTCTACCACGCATCGTCCTGGCCTCCAGCAATAAATGTGTACCGTACACATGTGCGTCCGGGCTTCGTGGTGACCGTGCTGGCGAGCTGCGGTCTCGTCGCGTCGTTCATGCAGACCCTTGTCATCCCACTGATCCCACGCCTGCCGGACATCCTCCACACCGCCCCCGCCGACGCGTCGTGGGTCATCACCGTCACGCTCGTCGCCGCGGCCGTGATCATGCCGGTCAGCGGGCGGCTCGGCGACCTCTACGGCAAGCGGCTGGTGCTGCTCGCCAGCCTCGCCGTACTGGTGGCGGGCTGCACGGTCGCGGCGCTCGCCGGCTCGCTGCTGCCCATGGTGGTCGGACGCGGGTTGCAGGGCTGCGCGATGGGTGTGATTCCGCTGGGGATCAGCATCATGCGCGACATTCTCCCCGCCGACCGCATCGGCTCGGCCATCGCGATGATGTCGGCCACGCTGGGTGTCGGCGGGGCGATCGGGCTGCCGGTGTCGGCGCTGATCGCCGAGGCGGCCTCGTGGCGTGTGCTGTTCTGGCTGTCCGCCGGGCTCGGGGCCGCGTGTCTCGCGTTGCTGTGGGCCGTGGTGCCGGACTCGCCGGTGCGGGCCAGGGGACGGTTCGACTTCCTGGGTGCACTCGGGCTCGCGGCCGGGCTGGTGTCCCTGCTGCTCGCGATCACCAAGGGCGGCTCGTGGGGCTGGGGTTCGCCGACCACGCTCGGGTTGTTCGCGGCGGCGGTCGTCGTGCTGGTGGTGTGGGGCGCCTACCAGCTGCGGGTCCGGTACCCACTGGTGGACCTGCGGGTCTCGGCGCGGCGGCCGGTGCTGTTCACCAACCTGGCCTCGGTGCTGGTCGGGTTCTCGATGTTGAGCGCGTCCCTGGTGCTGCCGCAGCTGCTGCAGGCGCCGGCGTTGACCGGGTACGGCCTCGGGCAGTCGATGGTGGCGGCCGGGCTGTGGATGGCGCCGGGTGGGCTCGTCATGATGGCGCTGTCGCCCGTGTCCGCCGGCATCACGCGCCGGTGGGGGCCGCGGACGTCGCTGCTGGTCGGCGGGGTCGTCATCGCGGTGGGGTACGTCGCGTCGACCCTGTTGCTGGACAACGCCTTCGAGGTCATGGTGGCCACGGTGATCGTCAGCGCGGGGGTCGGCATCGCCTACGCCGCCATGCCCGGGCTCATCATGGGGTCGGTACCGCTGCACGAGACGGCGTCGGCGAACGGGCTCAACTCGCTGATGCGGTCGGTCGGCACGTCCGTCTCCAGCGCCGTGATGGCGACGCTGCTGGCACACCTGACGGTGACCGTCGGGCCGGTGACCGTGCCGTCCCTGACGGGTTTCCGGGTGGCGTTCCTGATCGCGGCCGGGGCGGCGCTCGTCGGCGTGCTAGTGACCCTGCTGGTGCCACGCGTCCGTGATCGCCTTGACCACGCGGTCACGGCGGTGGCTCCGGGGGATCGGCGCGAGCTCCAGGTGTAGGAACGGGCTGCCGCGGGTGGCGGCCGCGATGCCCTGGGCGTTGGTGCGGCCGGCGAGGTGCTCGTGGTGCCTGACCCGGAAGCCCTGGTGGGTCAGGGTTTTCGTGAGGGTCCGGTGCAGGCCGGTGGGCCGTCCGGCGCCCGCGGAGAGGACGGCGTCGGTGCCGGGGGCGCTGGTGGCCGCGAAGCCGTGGAGCTGGAGCTCCGTCGTGCCCAGCGTTTGCGCGAACGCGTGGAAGAGCGAGCCGGCGTCGTGGGCCACGTCGGCGTGCCGGCGGTGCGCGCCCGCGACGAGCAGGGCGGCGTCGGGGATGGCGTGGAAGAGGGCGAGGCCGAGGCGCGCGGTGAAGCGGTCGGAGTCGGGGTGGGGGACCTCGATGAGCAGGGTGGGGGAGGAGTGGAGGGCGATCAGGCCCCAGCCCGGGGTGGCCGGGAGGAGGTGGGCGGGGGCGAGATGGGGAGAACCGTCGGGCGGGTCGGCTGGGTGTGGTCGGGGAGGTGTGCTTGCGGGCCGGTGGTGCCTGGCACGTGATGGGGCGGGGTCTGTGGTGGGTTGGTTGGTGGCGGTGGGGTGGGTTGGTTGGGGAGGTGAGCTGGGGTGATCTGGTGGTGTGGTGGGTTGGTTGGTGGCCGTGGAGTGGGTTGGTTGGGGAGGTGAGCCGGGGCGATCCGGTGGTGCGACGAGTCCCGCGCACAGGGCGGACTGGAGAGCGGCGGCGGGCGCGTCGGCGAGCAGGGTGAAGCGGTGTCCGGCGGTGTCCAGGCCCGTCAGCAGCTGGAGCGGGAGGCCCGTGAGGTCCGGGTCCTCGTCCGCCAGGAGTGCCTTCAGCGCGGCTACCGCCCGCCTTCGTTCCTCGGGTGTGGGCGGGCGGTAGTGCATCAGTGGGTGGCGGTGAGGATCGAGTCCAGGAGGCCGGGGTAGAGGGCGTCGAGATCATCACGGCGTAGGGTGGAGATGCGGGCCGTGCCCTCGGGACGCATGTGGATCACGCCCGCCTCGCGCAGTATGCGCAGGTGGTGGGTTCGTGTCGACTTGGTGACCGGCAGTTCGATCGACCCGCACGGGGCGCCCTCGCAGCCGCGGGCGGCCAGTTCACGCACGAAACGCAGCCGGATCGGGTCGGCCAGCGCCTGCAGTACTGACTCGATCCGGATGTCCGACCGGGTCGGATGCGCCAGCGAATCCGTCACAACGCCCATTGTACGACACCTATCGTAGTTCGATGGAGATCGTAGTACGGTGTTCATCGTACCAAGGGGTATCGACACAGGAGAGTCATGTCGCCACGCACCTATCTGCTCGCCCTCGGCGCCTTCGCCGTGGGCACCAGCGGATACATCGTCTCGGGGGTGTTGCCGGCGGTCAGCCAGCAGCTGGACGTCTCGATCTCCACCGCCGGACAGCTCGGCACCGCGTTCGCCATCGCCTACGCCATCGCCTCCCCGCTGCTCGCGGCCTTCACCGGGCGCTGGGAGCGCCGCCGGGTGCTGGTCGTCGCGCTCGGCATCAGCACGCTCGGCAACGCGCTCGCCGTCGTCGCGCCGACCTACGAGCTGCTGCTCGCGAGCCGGATCATCGCCGCGCTCGGCGCCGCCGTGTACACGCCGGCCGCGACCGCCGTCGCCACCGTGCTCAACCCGCCGGAACGCCGCGGGCAGGCCGTGGCCATGGTGTTCGGCGGCCTCACCTTCGCCCTGATCATCGGGGTGCCGGCCGGCAACTTCCTCAGCGGGCCGCTCGGCTACCACGGCGTGTTCGCGCTGGTCGCGGCCGTGTCACTGCTGGGCGCCGTGGCCGTGCGGGCCGGGGTGCCGGTCGTCGACGCGCCGCCGGCCGTGGGCCTGCGGGAGCGGTTCGCCGTCGCGCGGGACCGCCGGGTGCTGCTCCTGCTCGGCGTGACCGTGCTCGGCGTGCTGTCCGCGATGGCGCCGTTCACCTACATCGCGCCGTTCCTGTCCACGACGGCCGGCGCGCACGGCGCGGCGGTCAGCTTCCTGCTGCTCGGCTACGGCATCGGCGCGACCATCGGCAACTCGCTCGGCGGCCGCGCCACCGACCGGTTCGGCAGCGCACGGCCGCTGTTCGTCTCGCTGGGCGCCGCGGTGGTGCTGCTCGTGACCCTGCCGCTGGTCGCGGTGAACGTGCCGGCGGCGGCCGTGGTGATGTTCGTGTGGGGCCTGTTCACCTGGGCGTTCAACCCGCCCATGCAGAACGTCCTCATCGGCTTCTCGCCCGCGAACAGCGGGTTGGTGCTGTCGCTCAACGCCTCCGCGATCTACCTCGGCGTCGGCCTGTCCGGCCTGTCCGGCGGGGCGGTCGTCAGCCTGGTCGGCGTCAGCGCGCTGCCGCCGGTCGCGGCCGTCGCGGCGGTCGTCGCGATCGTGCTGCTGACGCTGGTGCTACGCCCGGTGCGTGAGGTGGCCGTCGAGGACGGTCGCCAGGATCGGGAGGTCCCTGAGCTCGCTCGGGGGTAGTCCGGTGATGTCCCGGCCGGCCAGGACCAGGTCGGCCGGGTCGCCGAGCCGGACGGCCGTGCGCCCGCCCGTGCTCGCGGCGACGGCGTCCGCCAGCGACAGGCACTGTTCCGGGTGCCACGCGGGGCGGTTGTTGTCGGTCCGGGTGACCGCGGAGGCGATGCCGTCCCACGGGTCGAGCGGGGCGACGGGGGCGTCGGAGCCGAACTCCAGCCGGGCACCGGCCTCGTGCAGTGCCCGGTAGGCGAAGGCGCGGCCGGTGCGGCCGGCCCAGTGGTGGTCCGCCGCGTCGCGGTCGTCGGGCTGGTGTGCCGGCTGGACACCCACGGCGACGTTCAGCGCCGCGAACCGGGGGACGTCGGCCGGGTCGAGGAGCTGGGCGTGCTCGATCCGGCCGCCGACGCCGAGCGCCTCGAACGCGTCCAGCGCGAGGGTGTTGGCACGGTCCCCGATCGCGTGCAGTGCGAGGCCGATGCCGCCCTCGACCGCCTTGCGCAGCACGGGAAGCAGTTCGTCCAGGGGCTCGAGCAGCTCGCCGTCGTAGTCACCACCGGGATAGTGGTGGTGGCAGTAGGCGGTGCGGGTGTTGAGCGAGCCGTCCATGAAGATCTTCAGCGGCCCGGCGGTCAGCCGCTCGCCGACCGCGTCGCCGGTCTTGAGGCCCCGCTCGATCGTCTCGTCGAGCAGGCGTTTCGCGATGACGCAACGGATGCGCGTGGCCGGGGTGGGGCGGCGGCGCCAGTCGGCGACGGTGTCGGCGTACTCGTAGTCGGCGATCGTGGTGACGCCGCGGGCGGCCGCTGCCTCGGTGGCGGCCACCACCCACTGGTCGGTGACCTCGGTCGCCGGCGCCGGCAGGGCGGCCGTGAGCGCCATGCACTCGTCCTCGACGAACACACCCGTCGGGTGGTCGGCGCCGACCAGCCGCATGGCCGCCGAGCTGAGCCAGAGCGTGTGCAGGTCGTTGCTGAACAGGGCGACGGGCTGGTCGGGGAGCACCCGGTCGAGCAGCGTCTTGTGTGGAGTGTCCGGCCAGAGCGCGGGGAAGAAGTTGGCGCCCTGCGACAGAACGCCCGGGGACGCGGGCGCCGCCGCGATCAGGTCCGCGGCCTCGGCGGCGGACCGCGCCGACGCGAGGGAGACCCGCCGGCGCGCGCTGGCCCACTGGAGCAGGTGCGCGTGCGCGTCGACGAGGCCCGGCAGGAGGGTGCCACCGTCCCCGTCGATGACCTCGGCGCCGTCGGCGGGCAGCCCGACGGGTGCGACGGCCACCAGGCGGCGCCCCTCGACACGCACGTCGGCGCGCCGCCCGGTGAACCCGATCGTCACATCACGCAGGAGCAGAGCCATGCCCTACATACTGCCTAGAACTCCTCGTCGAAGCTCACGGTGCCCGTCACCGCGACCTGGTACGCCGACACCCGGCGTTCGAAGAAGTTGGACAGCTCCTGCACGTCCTGCAGCTCCATGAACGCGAACGGGTTCGTCGACCCGTACTCCGGTTCGAGGCCGAGCGCGGCCAGCCGGCGGTCCGCGACGTGCTGCAGGTACTCGCGCATGTCGGCGAGCGTCAGGCCGGCGACACCGCCGACGAGCAGGTCCTCGGCGAACTGTGCCTCGGCGTCCACGGCTTCGCGGAGCATCTGGCGGACCTGCGCGTGGAGCTCGTCGTCGAACAGGTCGGGCTCCTCGCGGCGGACGGTGTCCACGACGTCGAACGCGAACGCCATGTGCATCGACTCGTCCCGGAACACCCAGTTGGTGCCGGACGCCAACCCGTTCAGCAGACCCCGCGACCGCAGGAAGTACACGTACGCGAAGGCGCCGTAGAAGAACAGGCCCTCGATGCACGCCGCGAAGCAGATCAGGTTCAGCAGGAACGCGCGCCGGTCCGCGCGGGTCGACAGGCGGTTCAGGTGCTCGATCGAGTCGATCCACCGGAAACAGAACTCCGCCTTGGTGCGGATCGACGGGATGTTCTCCACCGCGGCGAAGGCGGCGGCGCGTTCGTTCTCGTCGGGGAGGTAGGTGTCGAGCAGCGTCAGGTAGAACTGGACGTGCACGGCCTCCTCGAACAGCTGCCGCGACAGGTAGAGGCGGGCCTCCGGCGCGTTGACGTGCTCGTACAGGTTCAGTACGAGGTTGTTGGCCACGATGGTGTCGCCGGTGGCGAAGAACGCGACGAGGCGGTTGACCAGGTGGCGTTCGGCGTCGGTGAGCTTGTTGAGGTCGGCCAGGTCGGAGTGGAGGTCGACCTCCTCGACGGTCCACGTGTTCTTGATCGCGTCGCGGAAGCGGTCGTAGAACAGGGGGTAGCGCATCGGGCGGAGCGTCAGGTCCATGCCTGGGTCGAGTAGGGCCTGGGTGTTCACTGGCATGCCTCGCATGACTCGGGGTTCTCCACGGAACAGACGGGTGCGGCCACCGTGGCCTGCTGGATGCGGGTCGCCGGGCGGGACCGCAGGTAGTACGTGGTCTTCAGGCCGGACTGCCAGGCGTAGCGGTACATCGACGACAGCTTGCCGATCGTGGGGGCGGCCACGAACAGGTTCAGCGACTGGCTCTGGTCGATGTACGGGCCACGCGCGGCGGCCAGGTCGATCAACGCGCGCTGGGGCAGCTCCCACGCGGTGCGGAACAGCGTCTTCACGTCGGCCGGCAGGTCGAGGCCCCGCACGGAGCCGTCGTCGCGCTTGATCCGGTCGCGGGTCGCGGCGGTCCACTGGCCGTGCTTCTTCAGCTCCGCCACCAGGTACGAGTTGACCTGCAGGAACTCGCCGGACAGGGTCTCCCGCTTGAACACGTTGGACACCTGCGGCTCGATGCACTCGAAGCAGCCGGCGATCGAGGCGATCGTGGCCGTCGGGGCGATCGCCACCAGCAGCGAGTTCCGCAGGCCGTGCTCGGCGACGCGTTCCCGCAGTGTCGCCCAGCGGTCGGCCTGCGTCGGCACGATGCCCCACAGGTCCGGCTGCAGGTCACCGCGGGCCGCGCGGGTCTGGGCGTACGCGGGGTGCGCGCCGGCCGACGCCGCCAGGTCGGCGGAGGTCTCCAGCGCGGTGAGGTAGACGTCCTCGGCGATCCGGGTGGACAGCTCGCGGGCCTCGTCGTCGTCGAAAGGCAGGCGGAGCTTGAAGAAGACGTCCTGCAGGCCCATGACACCGAGGCCCACCGGACGCCAGCGCGGGTTGCCCCGGGCCGCCTCCTCGGTCGGGTAGTAGTTGATGTCGATCACCCGGTCGAGGAAGGTCACCGCGGTCCGCACGGTGTCCCGCAGTTTGTCCCAGTCGATGCCGTCCTGGGTCACGTGTGCGCCCAGGTTGACCGAGCCGAGGTTGCACACCGCGGTCTCGTCGTCGGTCGTGACCTCGAGGATCTCCGTGCACAGGTTGGAGAGGTGGATGACGTTGGCCGGTTCGGCCGTCTGGTTGGACGTGCGGTTGGCGGTGTCCTTGAACGTCATCCAGCCGTTGCCGGTCTGCGCGAGCGTGCGCATCATCTTCGCGTAGAGGTCGCGGGCCCGGACCGTGCGCACGGCCCGGCCGGCCTGCTCGGCCGCGCGGTACGCCTCGTCGAACGCGTTGCCCCACAGGTCGTGCAGCTCGGGCAGCTCGTCGGGGTCGAACAGCGACCAGTCGGCGTCGTCCTCGACGCGGCGCATGAACTCGTCCGGGATCCAGTTGGCGAGGTTGAGGTTGTGCGTGCGGCGGGCGTCCTCGCCGGTGTTGTCGCGCAGCTCCAGGAACTCCTCGATGTCCGGGTGCCAGGTCTCGAGGTAGACGCAGGCCGCGCCCTTGCGCCGGCCACCCTGGTTGACCGCGGCGACCGAGGCGTCCAGCGTGCGCAGGAACGGGACGATGCCGTTGGAGTGGCCGTTGGTGCCGCGGATCAACGCGCCTCTCGAGCGGATTCTCGACCACTGGACGCCGATGCCGCCCGCGAACTTCGACAGCTGCGCGACCTGGGCGTACCGCTGGTAGATCGAGGCCAGCTCGTCGCGGGGGGAGTCCAGGAGGTAGCAGGCGGACATCTGGGTGTGCCTCGTCCCCGAGTTGAACAGGGTGGGGGAGCTGGGCAGGTAGGCGAGGCTCGACATGAGGCGGTAGAAGCGGATCGCCTCGGTGGGTGTGTGCGACAGTCCACACGCGACGCGGAGCAGCCAGTACTGCGGGCGTTCCAGCACCGTGCGGCTGTTCGGATGCCGCAGCAGGTAGCGGTCGTGGACGGTCCGCAACCCGAAGTACTCGAAGCGGTTGTCGTTGTCGTGGTCGACGGCGTCGTCGAGCTTGCGTGCGTGGGTGGCGACGAACTGCGCGGTGACGTCGCCGATCAGGCCCTCTTCGTGGGCTTTGCTGATCGCCTGGCTGAACGAGTGGATGCCGTGCCCGCGTACCTCCTTGTCGATGTAGGTGGCGAGCAGCCGGGCGGCCAGCTTCGAGTACTCGGGCTCCTCGGCGACCAGCTCGGCCGCCGTCTGGATGCTCAGCCGGTCGAGCTCCTCGGTCGTGGCGCCGTCGTACAGGCCGTTGATCGTCCTGGTGGCGACCCGCTGCGGATCCACTGCCGGGAGTCCGGTGGCGCGGCGGCGCACCGCCCTGACGATCTTGTCGACGTCGACGGGTTCGGTTTCCCCACTGCGTTTCCGGACGCGCATCGTGTCCTGGATGGTGGTCAAGCGCTGTACTCCTCAGTTTTCGGGCGCGCGAGATCACCACCTGGTGTGGGGGTGCCCGCACGCCCTCCCTCGGGGCATGGAGACGTGCTCCCGGCTTGTGGCCGGGAGGAGCGGGCAGGTCTTCGGACTCACGGGCGAGTTGCCTACTGGCCGTCGCTTCCCGGACACCTGTCCAGTGCTTCGTGACGGCGGTCGTTCCCGTTCACCGCTGCGGGGCAGTCCCGGACTCCCACCGGGTTCCCTCTTGCGACGACCACCCATGGCTTGGGTGGCCGAACCAGCTCGTGATCACTATACATAGGGGCTTGATCGGGAGCGAGCACTAGATGTTGTGTCGGCGTGTCGCGTGACGGGCATACGACAACGGCGCCGGCATCCACTGGTGGTGGACGCCGGCGCCGTCGACGGTGAAGTCCTCGTCGCGCTCGACCAGGACGTCCGGCTGCAACTCAGTGGTGTCAGACGGCCGCACCGCGAACGGGGCGATCAATGTCTCCATGTCTGGAGGACATGCCGCGTCCCAGGATGGTGAAGAGCCTGCCTACAACCCCTCTGGTGGCGCCGGCCGGGTGCCGGGCTCACGATGAGCGTCCCGTCGATGAGCTCGTACCGGTTGCCGTCATCCGGCATCGACTCCAGATCGTCCACGGTGAACAGGCGTCCGTGGGCGATCTGAACGGGATTGGTCTCCGCCGCCATGGTCCTCATAGTAATGCGGGTCAGCGCACGCGGCGGCCGCGGAGGATCACTGCCTGGGGGTGTTCCAGCTGGTCGAGGTCGGTTCGGGGGTCGGACTCGTAGATCACCGCGTCGGCGGGGGCGCCGGGTTCCAGGCCGGGGAGGCCCAGGTAGCCGCGGGCCGTCCACGAGGCGGCGGCCAGGGCGTCGTGCGGGCGCAGACCGGCGGCGGCCAGGGCACGCACCTCGTCGATGATTCGCCCGTGGGGCAACGAGTCCGTGCCCGCCAGCAGGGGCACGCCCGCCTCGGCGGCCGCGACCACGAGCCCGGGATGGGCGGTGGCGCCGCGGACGAACCACCGCTTGGTCGGGCTGTCCTCGCGTTTCTCGGCTCGGGCCAGGGACGCCTGCAGCACCGACAGGGTCGGCGTCAGGACCATGCCCTGCGCCGCCATGTCGTTGAGCAGCGCCGGGTCCAGGCACATGCCGTGCTCCACCGAGTCCACCCCCGCGGCCACCGCGGCCACACCACCCGCGGCCTGCTGCGTGTGCATCGCCAGGCGGCCACCCACGGCGTGGACCGCCGCCACCGTCGCGCGGAGCACGTCCAGGGGGATGACGTCGGACTCGTCGGCCCAGTCGCCGATGAGTTTCGCCCAGCCGGTGCGTTTCGCTTGTGCGGCGGCGACTTCCGGGAGGTCCCCCAGCGCGGGGCGGCGGCCCCAGCCCTCGAAGAACTGGCCGTGCTGCGCGATCCACGGTCCGGCGTGCCAGGCCCTCGGCACATCGTCGTCCACGCCGAACCACGGCGGCGGGTCGCCGGGCAGGCCGGGGGAGCGGATGGCGGTCACGCCCGCGTCGACGTGCTGGTGCAGGTGCTTGCGCAGCATCGACTCGTCCAGCGGCTCGCCGACCGACTCCGCGCCGGGGTGGGTGTGCGCGTCGACCAGGCCCGGCACCAGCCAGCCCTCGGCGACGACCTCGGCGCCGGGCACGGGATCGGTGGTCCAGCGGTCGCCGTCGGCGTAGAGGTCAACGTACTCGCCGTGCGGCAGGGCGTATCCGCGAACTCGAACGGTCACACCTGACACTAGCGCGGGGTCACACCCGTGCTCACGAACTCGACGCGCTTCGCCACCGACACCGCCTGGTCCGCGAAGCGTTCGTAGAAGCGGGCCACCAGCGCGAGGCACGTCGCCGTCGGGACGTCGTGGTGCCACGACTCGCCGGTGATCGTGGCGAGCACGGCGGCGTGCAGGTCGTCCACCTGGTGGTCGATCTCGTTCAGCTCGGCGAACGAACCCTCGCGCGGGGCGGCGATGTGTGCGACCAGCCCGTCGGCCATGCTGGCGGTGATCTTGCCCAGCGCCGCGAACGTGTCCTGCAGTTCCGGGGGCACGACGTGGTGCGGATGGACGTGGCGGGTCGTGTTGGCGACGTGCTCGGCCAGGTCCCCCATGCGCTCGATCCGGTCCGCGCAGTAGACCGCGGACAGCACGAGCCGCAGGTCGCTCGCCTTCGGGGCCTGCAATGCGAGCATCTGCCGCGCCCGCTCCTCGCACTCGTCACGCAGCTCGTCCAGCTCGGCGTCGGCGGACAGGACCTCCTCCGCGCGCACGAGGTCGGCGGACAGCATCGCCTCGGTCGCGTGTCGCACGGCGGTGGCCGCCTTCGTGCCCATCGTGCCGAGCAGTTCCCGCAGTTCGGCCAGCTGGCCGTGGAAGGTCTCTCGCATCGCACACACCCCCTTCTCCGAGCGTAAGGCGTACCCGACGCCCGCGCTGTCATGCGAACGGGTGGTGGCCGCACAAGACTTGAGGCATGCGAGTGGTCACACAGAACCTGCTCGGGCACCACATGGACTGGCCACGCCGCCGGCCCGCGGTCACGAGCTGGTTCCGGCGCCTGGACCCCGATGTGTTGACACTGCAGGAAGTCGTCGTGACCGCTGACCATGACCAGGTTACCGACGTCGTCGGTGACGGTTATCACGTAACGCACCACCCCCTGCGGGAGAAGGACGGCTCGGGCATCTCGATCGCGAGCCGCTGGCCCATCGGCGCCGTGCGTGAGCTGGACCTGCAGGTCGGGCCGCGCACCGTCGGCTGGCCGGCCAGCGCGCAGATCGCCGACATCCACTGGCCGTACGACGACCGGCCGCTGCTGCTGGTGAACCACAAGCCCTCGTACCGGACCGACCTCGAGTACGAGCGGGGCCGGCAGGCCGTGCTCACCGCGAGCTTCGTCGAGGAGATCGTCGCGCGGACCGGCCAGCACGTGGTGGTCGCCGGCGATTTCGACGCGATGCCGGAGGCGGCGAGCATGCGGTTCTGGCGTGGCGTGCAGGCACTCGACGGCACGAGCGTCTCCTACCGGGACGCATGGCAGCTCACGCACGGCGACGAGCCAGGACCGACGTTCGCCCCATCGGTGATGCCACTCATTACGGGCAGTTCCCAAAACGACCTGGATCGGCGCATCGACTACGTCTTGATCCGCTGTCCGGGTGGTGGTGGCCCCAGCATGCGGGTGAAGCACTGTGCGCGCATCCTCGATGACCCAGTGGATGGGGCGTGGGGCAGTGATCATTTCGGTGTCACAGCGGAGATCGACCCGGCAACTGGGAACGGTTGACTGTGGTAACAAGACTGATCCAAACCGCGACACATCGATTCGTGGAGCCGGAATTCGCCCAGCTCATCGCCCTCTTCGAGGCGTGGCGACAGGAGATCGACTCCGTTCCGTTCGCCCACGAGGACGAGTGGGCCACTGTGGACTCCCCGGCCTTCGACGTGGTCGCCGGCTGGCCCCAGCAGCCGCAGCCCGACATCCCCTGAGTAGTGCCCGTCGGTAGCCGGGCGGTGACGCACTGAAGCGAACGGCCCAGCGTGGCTTCCTCCGTCTGGACCCACCTTCGGCTGTGTGAAAAAAACCACCGTCTCGTACGTGTGAACAGGCGACCGGGTGGGTACCCCGCGGCCGGCGCATGCCATGTGTGTCGGGAGGGTGAGGTGACGAATGGAGCTGGAGAGCTGGGGGCAGCCGGCGAGAGGGCTGCGGGAGTACTTCCGCCTGGTGGCGCAGGCGTGTGGTTCGGGTGAGGCGTTCTCGGTGCGCTTGGAGCGGCCGCTGTCCGGTTACATCCCGCTGGAGGAGCGGGTGGCCGCGTTCCCGGAGCTGGACGTGGCACTCGTGTGGGACGAACGGACCGGCTGGCGCTCGGTGCTGGAGCCCCCGGCGAACCGCGAGCTGATCACGTTGTCCTATTTGGACACCGAGGTGTGCCCGCCCCCGGCGGAGGTCGCGGAGTTCGCGGCCAACCCCGGCGCGGGCGCCGCGTCCCCGGTGCGGGTCGAGGCGGATGTGCTCGAGCTGTTGTCGGAGTACGCGGTGGTGCGGTTGGTGTGAGCTCGACTGGTTTGGCCGGCCTCGGGGGGCCGGCCAAACCAGTTGCTGTCTCTAGTTCTTGCTCATCCTGCGGGCGAGGAGCTCCTTGCTCTGCTCGGCACCCTTGCGGCTCTCGCTCTGTGCCTTGCGGAAGAACTCGGCCAGCTCGCTGTCGCCGTCCCGCTCCGCGTCGGCGATGTAGGTCTCGAGTCGGAGCGCGTTGTTCAGACAGGCCTCGACGAACCAGATGAGGTTGTAGTCCTTGTCCTTCGTGCCGGTCACTTGACCGGTCTCGGCCGTTGCCACGTGTCCTCCTTTCCTCGTGCTCCTCACGGCTACCCCTTGAGACGCGGGCCAACCGTTCGTCCGCCAGGTCAGGGCCAGCAACGCGGCCGGGATCAGCACGGCCACAGTCAGAGCGACGGTCTGGCCCACCGCCGCACCCGTGGGGTAGTGGCCGAGATGGGTGATGTGGAACAGGAAGTGCGGCACGGTCCACACCAGGTTCGCCGACAGTGCCACCCGCCCCAGCCGCTTCTCCGGCCGGACGGCCGCCGCTACCAGAACCAGCACGTACGCGAGGGTCAGGGCGCCGACGTCGCGCACCAGGTGCTCGTTGTACGGCGGCAGCAGGGACACCCACGGGCTCGCCGGAACGGGGAAGTCGTCGTAGAACGTCCTCGGGAGGAACAGCTGGACCAGCCCAGCGGCGCCTTGGGCGACCGCGAGGAAGATCAGGCCGGCGCGGATCATGATGCGGCCAGGTACTCGGCGAAGGTGATCGTGCCCCGCGGGTTGTCCGGTGGGGCCAGGTTCGCGCCGTCGCGATAGCCGCGGAATGTCTTGCCCGGGAGGGTGAACCGCACGCGGGGGCGGTGGCGGTCCGTCGCGTGCAGGTACTCCGTCGCCAGGGTGTCCAGGGGCAGGACCTCCGGACCGCCGAAGTCGTCGACCCGGCCCCGCGGCTCGTCCCGCGCCAGGTCGACCAGGCGGGTCGCCACGTCCCGGACGTCCACCGGCTGGACCCTGATCGCCGGGAGCGGCATCACCGGGAGCCTCGCCGCGCCGGCGAGTAGTGTCCGCACCAGGTCGTGGAACTGGGTCGTGCGCAGGATCGTGTGGGGACGCCGGGCCACCAGCCGCTCCGCCGCCAGCTTTCCCTTGTAGTAGGGGATCGGGATGCGGTCTGTGCCCACAATGGACACGAACACCAGGTGCCGGACACCGGGCCCCGCCGACACCAGGTTCTGGGTGGCGATGACGTCCCGGCGACCGCGCAGCGTCGTGGCCAGGTGCAGCACGGTGTCCACATCGGACAACGCGGCCGTGAGGCCCTGGCCGGTGACCAGGTCGGCGACCACGTGACCGGGACGGCGGCTCAGCACCCGGAACGGCAGCTCGGCCGCCGTCAGCGCGGCGCTCACCGCGCGGCCGAGAGTGCCCGTGCCGCCCGTGACGAGGATTGGTTTCATACCAGCTGGGAACCGGCGACCCCGGCCAGACGTGACAGCTTGGCCGGGTTTGCGACGATGCGCACACCCGCGATGCACGCACCGTCGAACTCCAGGGCGATCACCGCCAGCAACCGGCCGTCGACCCTGGCGAGGACGGCCGTGTCGCCGTTGACCTCGGTGAGCGTGAAGTCCACCGCGCCGGGCACCTTGCGCCACCCACCCGCGAAGTACCGCGCCACCCGGTCCCGGCCGACCACCGGGCGCCGCGCCGTCGGCTGGTGGCCGCCGCTGTCCGCCCACGACGTCACGTCCTCGGCCAGCAGTTCCTCCAGGCTCCGCAGGTCACCCTCCTGTGCGGCCGCCAGGAACCGCGCCGCCAGCCGGGAACGCTCCGCGTGGGACGGCTGGAAACGCCGCCGCCGGGCGGCGAGGTGCTGGGTCGCCCGCCGGTACAGCTGCCGGCAGTGCGCCTCGGACAGCTCCATGACCTGGGCGATCTCGCCGTGGCCGTAGCCGAACGCCTCGCGCAGTACGAACACCGCGCGCTCCGGCGGGGTCAGCCGTTCGAGCAACGTCAGCAGCGCCAGTGACACCGAGTCACGCTGTTCCGCGGTCTCCAGTGGGCCGAGCGCGGCGCTCGGCACCGGTTCCGGCAGCCACGGGCCGACGTACCGCTCCCGCGTCGCGCGGGCCGCGGTCAGCCGGTTCAGGCACAGGTTCGTCACCACCTTCGCCAGCCAGCCGTCCGGGTGCTCGATGCTCGCGCGGTCGGCCCGGTCCCAGCGCAGGTACGCGTCCTGCACGGCGTCCTCGGCCTCCTCCGCCGAGCCCAGCAGCCGGTACGCGAGACCGAACAGGCGGCCACGCCGCACCTCGAACTCCGCTACCGGCGCCACGCCGTCAGTACTAGCACTCCGTCGGCAGGAGCGTGAACGCGCTGCACTCGTCCTGCCGGTACGGCGACGCCTGCCACGCCGCCGAGCCGAGCACCCGGGACATCTCGAACGGCGTGAACGTCCACGGCCCGACGTAGGTGTTGTGGTGCCACACGTTGTCCTGCTCGAACGTGATCGCCTGCTGCACGACCGAACCCCGGTACGGCGACCACTCCGGGAACGTGCCCCGGCCGGACAGCACCGCCATGCGCGCGCAGCCCCTCTCGCACCCGAAGACCGCCGGGTCGACCGTGAACCGGTTGTCGTGGATGTCGACGTGCTGGGTCTTCCAGCGGCAGTCACCCAGCAGTGGCTCCTCCGCGATGTCCGGCGGTACGCACCGTGACGAGTCCGCGACCAGCCGCGTGCAGCCGCCCGTCGACGTGTTGGCCGGGCTATTGCAGAAGCGGTCCGCGTTCTCCCACAGCGTGACGCCGGACCAGTTGTCCTCGAACGTGTTGCCCACGATCTCGATCCGGTCGAACCGCGCCGGCACGCGTGGCTCGCCGCCGGACTCCGAGATGTACACCGTGCCGACCGGGAACATGTCGCCCCGGCTCGCGAACGCCTTGCCCTGCACGACCGTGTTGCCGCGGAAGACGTTGTCGCGGACCAGCGCGTTGTAGCTGGTCTCGTAGAACAGCGCCGCCGCCTCGTTGTACTCGAACAGGTTGTGCTCGACCAGGAAGTCGTTGCTGTTCGTGTCCATCCACAGGCCGGCGCCGTGGTTGGCGTGCACCCAGTTGTCCCGCACGTCCGCGCCGTCCACCGACCAGAACCTGACGCCGCCGGTGCACCCGCAGCCCGGCACCTGCAGCTCCCAGTTGTCGGTGTTGTTGCCCGTGATCTCGTTGCCCGCCACCACGAGACCGGTCAGCTCGCCGTTCTTGGACGCGTTCATGCCGTACTGGCCGTTGTCCCGCAGGCAGTTCCCGAGCACCTGCTGGCCGGCGCCGGCCATGAGCCCGGCGCCCTTGTTGTTCTGGACGGTGTTGCCGGCGATGACCCAGCCGTCGGCGGAGTCGTGGTTCACCACGCCCTCGTCGCGGCCCGCGACGAAGTGCTGGATCGTGAGGTTGCGGACCACCACGTCCGCGGCGTCGCCGGTGAAGGCGTGCCGGTTGAGGCCGCGCCCGTCGAGCACCGCGCCCGGCGCGCCGAGGTAGGCGTTGCCCGTCTTGGGCCGGACCTGGCCGAACTCGTCGTCGCCGAGCGTGTGCGTGCCCGGCGCGAGCCAGAACGTGGTGCCGCTCGAGTGCATGGCCGTCTGGCGCCGCACCTCCCCGTCGAACGGCCGGACGACCACGGCGCCGGCGGGCGGGGCCGGGTAGGCCTCGGGGATCCGGTCGCACACGGCCCACTCGTCGCCGGGCGGCTCCGCGGCACTGGCCACAGGAGACAGTCCAGAGAGGACGAGGGCAGCCGCCAGCGCGAGGGTTTTTCCCATGATGACAAGGTAAGGGAGGGAATGATCACCGGGGCGTCACCCGGAAGTGTCAACCTCCGGTTCTTTCGGGTAGCGCGGGCCGGACCACCATGATCGAATCTGGCGCATGCTCAAGATCGACCGCGATCGTGCCGGTGGCGTGCGCGTCACCTTCGTACTGCGTCCCGACGAGCCGACGGGGCGGGTGAGCGTCGTCGGTGACTTCAACGAGTGGCGGCCCGGCGCGCACGAGCTGCGCCCGCGCAGCAACGGCACCCGCTCGGTGTCCGTGATCGTGCCGGACGGGACGCCCGTGCGGTTCCGCTACCTCGGCGAGAACGGGCACTGGTGCAACGAGACCGAGCACCCCGAGGTGCACCAGGAGGGTGTGGACAGCGTGTTCGTCGCGCGAAAACCACGCTGACGGGCGGTCGAGATCGGGCATGCTTCTTCGTCATCCTCTACAGGAGCTGATCGGAGGAGACGGTGAAGTACCTGCTGCTGATCTACAACTGCGACCGCCCCGAGCCGAGTGACCCGCGGTTCGAGGAGGCCCTGGCCAGGGTGAACGCGTTCGCCGACGAGTGCCGCCGGCGGGGTGCCTTCGTGGCCGGCGACCCGCTGACGAACGACGACGCCGCGACGACGGTCGCCGTGCGGGACGGCCGGACGCTGATCACCGACGGACCGTTCGTCGAGACGCGTGAGCACCTCGGCGGCTACTACGTCCTCGACTGCCGCGACCTCGACGAGGCGCTGGAGCTGGCCGCCCTGTGCCCGATGTCGGAGGTGGGCAGCATCGAGGTGCGGCCACTCGTGCACGTGCCCGGACTCGACCACACGCCTGCGTGACCACGCCCGGGCCGGCGGTCGAGCGGGTCTACCGGGAGCAGCGGGCCCGCATGCTGGCGGCGCTCATCCGCGTGTTCGGCGACTTCGAGCTGGCGGAGGACGTGCTGCAGGACGCGTGTGCGCTCGCGTTGCGCCGGTGGGTGGGTGGCGTGCCGGACGACCCGGTCGCGTGGCTGCTGACGGTGGCCCGCAACCGGGCGATCGACCGGCTGCGCCGCGACCGCGTCGGCCGGGAGAAGGAGGCGGCCGTGGCGACGCCCGACTTCCCGGAGTACTCCGTGGAGCGCCTGCTGAGCCTCGGCGACGAGCGGCTCAGCCTCATCTTCACCTGCTGCCACCCGGCGCTGGCCGAGGAGGCGCGGGTGGCGCTGACGCTGCAGGCCGTCGTCGGCCTGACCGCCGGTGAGATCGCCAGGATGTTCCTGACCAGGGAGACCACGCTGGCGCAGCGGCTCGTGCGGGCGAAGCGGAAGATCCGGGACGCCGGCATCTCGCTGGCCGTGCCGGCCGACCACCTGCTGCCGGAACGCCTGTCGAGCGTGTTGGCGGTCGTGTACCTGATCTACACGCACTCCTACGGCGCCGGCGCCGGGCCGCGGGAGGAGGCGGTCCGGCTGGCGAAGCTGGTCGCGACGCTCATGCCGGACGAGCCGGAGGTGCTCGGGCTGGTCGCGTTGCTGCTGCTCCACGAGTCGCGCGCGGGCGCCCGGCTGACCGCCGACGGGGAGCTGGTGCTGCTCGCGGACCAGGACCGGTCGCGGTGGGACGGGGCGCGGATCGTCGAGGCGGTCGGCGTCCTGGACCGCGCGATGCGGCACGGGCGGGTCGGGCCGTACCAGCTGCAGGCGATGATCGCGGTGCAGCACGTGCGGTCGCCGCCGGACTGGTCGCGGATCGCCGCCCTGTACGCGACGCTCCTGGCGATCGAGCCGTCGCCGGTGGTGGCCCTCAACCACGCGGTCGCGGTGGCCGAGTCCGAGGGGGCCGCCGCCGGGCTGACGCTGGTCGAGGCCATCGAGGGCCTGGACCGGTACCACCTCTGGCACGCGGCCCGCGCGGACCTGCTGCGCCGCCTGGACCGCCCGGCGGAGGCCGCGCAGGCGTACCGGCGCGCCCACGACCTGGCGACCGACCCCGCCGACCGCCGCTTCCTCGCCACCCGCCTGGCCGACCTGCCCTGAAAGGCGCGTTCGAGACATCCCGCTCGCCCTGAAAGGCGCGTTCGAGACATGGCGGGGTGTCCTGAAAGGCGCGTTCGAGACGCTGAACGTCCCGAACGCGCCTTTCATGGCAAGGCCGCTGTCCTGAAAGCGCCTTTCAGGGCAGGCGGCCGGTCGGAGCCGGTCAGGCCGTGCGGCCGGTCGGTGCGGCCGGTCGGTGCGGCCGGTCGGTGCGGCCGGTCGGTGCGGTCAGGCGGTGCGGTCAGGCGGTGCGGCCCAGGAAGGCCAGCATGCGGGTCTGGGCGTCGGCGTCCGGCGGGGCCGGTAGCTCCGGGCCGAAGAAGCCCGGCGCTCGCACCACGTGGGCCCGCGCCCAGTCGTCCGAAGCCGCCACCAGCTCGGCCGGCAGCCGGACCTCCTGGCCCAGCGCGTGGCCCATGTCCCACGTGTGGGTCGTGAGGTCGCAGACCAGCAGACCGACCACCGCCGCCACCGGCACCTCACCCATTCCGCTGATCGTGGTGGTCCTGGCCAGGGTCTCCGGCGTCAGCACGGCGTCCGCCGACGCCCGGGCCGATCGCCAGGTCGCCAGCGGGTCGTCGCCGGCCAGCACCGCCGGGTGGGGTGTGCCCGGGGCGCCGGCCGGGGACGGGTCCGCCTCGCCCGTCGCCCATGCCCGCAGCTGCAGCTGCCCCCAGATCACGTGCCCCGCGACGTCCCGGACCGTCCAGCCCGGGCACGTCGACGGGGTGTCCCAGCCGGACGGCGTCACCGCCGCGAGGGTCTTGTCGATCTCGTCCTGTGCGTGTCGGTACAACTCCATGCGCCGAGGACGAACGGCCGACGCCGAACTCGACACCCGAATACCGTGTCCGTGTGACTGACGCCGTTCGGACCCTCGCCCACCACTACTCCGGCGCCGCCTCCGCCTACGAGCGGCTGTGGGCCGGTCTGCTCCACCACGTCGGCCGGCAGCTGCTCGACCGGCTCCCGTTGCCGCGGGCCCGCCGGGTCCTCGACGTCGGCACGGGGGTCGGCACGCTGCTGCCCGCGCTGCGGGAGTTCGCGCCGGCCGCGACCGTCGTCGGGACCGACCTGTCGCCGGGCATGATCACCCGGGCGCCCGCGGCGTTCCCCCGGGTGGTCGGCGACGCCACGCGGTTGCCGTTCGCCACGGGCTCGGTCGACGTCGCCGTGCTCGCGTTCATGCTCTTCCACCTGCCCCAACCGGTCGCCGGGCTGCGGGACGCGCACCGGGTCCTGACCGAGGGCGGCACGATCGGCACCGCCACCTGGGGGCCGGAGACCTCGGTGCCGGCCATCGAGGTCTGGGAGGAGGAGCTGGACCGCCACCACGCGCCACCCGACGCGAAGGTGATCGGCAACCACGACCTGCTCGACACCACGGACAAGATGACCGGCATCCTGCGCGACGCGGGCTTCGCCGGGATCACGGCCGAGGTGGTGCCCTGGGAGAACCGGCCGTCACTCGACGAGTTCGTCGAGCAGCGGGTCTCGCTCGGCTACAGCTCCCGCCGGCTCGCGGGACTGCCGGCGGACGCACGCGCGGAGATGGTGCGTGCCGGCCGGGCACGGCTCGCCGCGCTCGGGCCCGAGGGGTTTGTCCACAAGAGGGACATCGTCCTCGCTGTCGCGTTGAAGGGCTGATCGGAGGATTGACGGAGCGTGGTTGTTACGCGACGGTAGCCAGCGGAGGTTACCGATGCGTACACGACGTCTCCTCGGGTCTCTTGCCGCCGTCCTCACCGTCGCCGCCCTGGGCGTGCCGGTCGCCGAGGCCGCGCCGCCGGACGTCGACGCCCTCGACGGCGCGTGCCTCGCCCTGCAGGCGCCGAACGGGAAGTTCGTGGTGCGCAACGCGCTCGGCGGCTATCAGGCCACCGGCGCCGGTGCCACCCAACCGTTCCGGCTGCAGAAGACGGGCACCGCGAGCTACCTGTTCTTCGGCACCGGCGACGACTTCCTCGGCCAGGGGCTCGGCACCCTCGGCGTGCTGTCCGCACGCGCGGCGAGCGCCGACACCAACTGGCGTCTCACGAACGACGGCGACGCGGTCGTCGTCACGGCCGTCACCGCGAACCGCCACCTCGCCGTGGACCCGGTCCTGCAGACGCTCGCCCTGCGTGCGACCGGCACACGGTTCACGCTGGTCACCGCCCAGGGCTGTGTGACCGCGCCGGAGGCCGATCTCGACATCACCGGCGAGCCGTTCACGGGCACCGTCGGCGGCGAGGTCCGTGGCCTCGCCGACCTGCACAACCACCTGACCGCGTACGAGTTCATCGGCGGCGACATCCACTGCGGTGAGCCGTGGAGCCCGTACGGCATCACCGCGGCGCTCGTGGACTGCCCCGACCACGAGCCGGCGGGCCTCGGCGCGTGGTGGGAGAACCTCACGAGCGGCGCCTACCCCACGTTCACCCACGACACGACCGGCTGGCCGACCTTCAAGGACTGGCCCAAGCACGACTCGTGGACGCACGAGGCCACCTACTACCGCTGGGTCGAGCGTGCCTGGCGCGGCGGCCTGCGCGTCTACACCAACTTCTTCGTCAACAACCAGGCACTGTGCGAGATCTACCCGGCCAAGACCAACCCGTGCGACGACATGTCGTCGATCCGCCTGCAGGCGCGCCGCATCTACGAATTGCAGGACTTCATCGACACCCAGCACGGCGGCCCCGGCCGGGGCTGGTTCCGCATCGTGACCGACCCGGTGCAGGCCAGGTCGTGATCGAGCAGGGCAAGCTCGCGGTGGTGCTCGGCGTCGAGGTGTCCCAGCCGTTCGGCTGCGGGACCAGCAACGGCGTGCCGCGGTGCGACCGTGCCGGCATCGACGCGGGCCTCGACGAGTTGTACGGGCTGGGCGTGCGGCGGATGTTCGTGTGCCACAAGTTCGACAACGCGCTGTGCGGCGTGCGGTTCGACAGCGGCACCGCCGGCACGATCGTCAACGCGGCGAACTTCTACTCGACCGGCCGGTTCTGGCAGGTCGAGCCGTGCCCGACCGCGGCACACGACAACACGATCTCCGTCGAGAGCGACGTGCTGGCCGGTCCGCTGCAGGCGTTGCTCCCACCGGGTGTCACCCTGCCGGTCTACCCGAGCGCGCCGCACTGCAACGTCAACGGGCTGACCGACCTCGGGGCGTACGCCATCCAGGGGATGATGGCGCGCGGCATGATCGTCGACGTCGACCACATGGGTGTGAAGGCCACCGACCAGGCGCTGGATCTGTTGGAAGCCAACCAGTATCCGGGTGTGGTGTCCGGCCACTCGTGGCTCGGCCCGAGCTTCTACCCGCGGATCTACTCGCTGGGCGGCATGGCGGTCCCGTACGGGTTCGGCACCGAGCAGTTCTACGGCGAGTGGAAGTCGATGAAGGCGATGGCCGACCCCCGTTACGAGTTCGGCTTCGGGGTCGGCTTCGACACCAACGGTTTCGGTCACCAGCCGCCACCGCGCGGGGGTACCGCCGTGCGGTACCCGTTCCGCACGTTCGACGGCGGGTCCGTTGTGGACAGGCAGCGGACGGGGCAGCGCGTCTACGACGTCAACGCCGACGGGTTCGCGCACTACGGCATGGTCCCGGACTGGTTGGAGGACCTGCGGATCGTGGCGGGTGCCGATGGTCAGGCCATTGTGTCCGACATGAGCCGGGGTGCGGAGGTGTACCTCCAGCTGTGGGAGCGCACGGCTCAATGGACAAACTAAGGACAGTGTGTCGACTCGGGGCGCTGTAACCGACCCGGTCACTTACTGTGCTGGTGTGACGGACGACGTCTTCCTCGGGATGGAGCTGGCGGTCGCCCGGGTGGCCGACGAGCTGCACCGGGTGACGGCGGCCGGCCCGTCGCCGTTGCGGGACGTCTCCTACCCGGCGGCGGCCGGTGTGCTGTGGCGCTGGGTGGACGCGACGCAGGACGCGGCGGTCTGGGCGTTCGTCCGCGCCTACACGATGGAGGCGGACCGCGCGCGGGTGCGATCGAGCCTGACGATGGACGACTTCTACACGCTGATGACCTTCGCGCGGCGGTGCGTGCTCGCGGCGTTACGCAACGAGGACCCGGGTGCCGTCGAGGCCGCGTTCGACGCGCTGTCGGCCATCGACATCGAGCGGGTGGACTGGCGCGACGTCGTGGTCGCCGCGTCGCTCGCCTCCTACGCCGCCCGACGGGTCGGGTTCGGCGCGGACGAGGTGCTGGCCGGAGCCGTGCGGCGGGCCGAGCCGCAGGTCGCCGAGATCCTCGAGCACGCGGTCACCCGCGACATCGACCTGGCGGGTGACTGGGGCTACCGGGAGGTGCCGACCCCGGCGGGCCCGGTGCTCATCGAGAGCGACGGCGAGCTGGCGTCCGACGACCTCCTGCCGGTCCTGCTGGCGACCGCCGAGGCCGTCGAGAACGACGGGATCTACGAGGTCACCAATGCCGGCGTGACCGACGAGCTGCCGGCCGTGTGGCTCGACGACACCCCGGACGCCACCGAGGCGCGGGCGCGGCTGCGTGGCTGCGTCGAGGTGCACGCCGAGCCGCCGGAGGTCCGGTTCCGCGACTTCCTGCTGGTGTTCCTGGCCGAGGCCGAGGAGGAGCGGCACGCCGAGGCGATCGCCGAGGCCGCGCTGCGGGAGGTCGGTCCCGGCACGGCGCGGCTGGGGATCGCCGTGGGGCGGCGGTGCGCGGTGGTCGTCGCCAGCTCCGGCGTCGTCGGCGAACCGTGCGTCGAGAGCGCCGAGTCGCTGGCCCGCTTCGACACGCCCATCCGCGCGTTGCTGTCCTGAAATCACGTGTCGTCCCGGCGCTGGTTGGGTAGACAGGTGAGTATGGGCGTGACGAGTGAAGTGGAGACGGAGCTGAAGTACGAGGCGGGCGCCGAGGTGCCTGCCCTGGAGGAACTGCCCGGGGTGTCCGGGGTGGAGGGTCCGGAGACGGTACGGCTGTCGGCGGTTTACTTCGACACGGCCGACCTGCGGCTCATCCGGCACGGCGCGACCCTGCGCAGGCGCACGGGCGGGTCCGACGAGGGCTGGCACCTCAAGGTCCCCGTCGGCGACGACTCACGCGTCGAGCTGCGGCTCCCCCTCGACGAGGGGCCCGCGACGAACGCGCCGCCCACCGAGCTGGCCGAACTGACGTTCGGCATGGCGCGCGGGGCGGAGATCCGCCCGGTGGTGCTGCTCAAGACGAAGCGGCGGATCTGGCGGCTGTACGGCACCGGCGGGAGGTACCTGGCCGAGGTCGCCGAGGACCGGGTGACGGCCCGCCGCCTGGACGGAACGTCCACGGTGGACAAGTGGCGTGAGCTGGAGGTGGAGCTGGCCGACGCCGACGCGGGGCCCGCCCTGGACCAGGCGTTGCGGAAGGCGGGGCTGCGGCGGGCACAGCACAGCTCGAAGCTCGCGCGTGTGCTGCCCGTGCCGGCCGCGCCGCCGGTGGGGGACACGGCGGGTGACGTGTTGCTGGCCTACCTGCGGACTCAGTACGACGAGCTCGTGCAGCAGGACCTGCGGGTCCGACGGGACGAGCCGGACTCGGTGCACCAGATGCGCGTGGCGTCGCGGCGGTTGCGGAGCGCGTTGCGGGCGTACAAGCGGTTGCTGCCCGGGACGTCACGGCTGCGGGACGACCTGCGGTGGTTGGGACGGCGGCTCGCGGAGTCGCGTGACCTGGAGGTTCAGCAGGAGCACTTCCAGTCGGAGGTCGCCGGGCTGCCGGAGGACCTGGTGGTGGGCCCGGTCGCCGCGCGGTTCACCCGCCACTTCGGACCGGCGCTGGCCGCTGCCCGCTCGACGGTACTGAAGACGTTGGGGGACAAGCGTTACCGGCGGCTGCTCGACTCGGTCGACCACCTGCTGGCGGACCCGCAGCTGACGTCGCGGGCGTCCCGGCCGGCCGCGCGTGAGCTGCCGTCGCACGTGCGGCGGGCGTACCGGCGGACGAAACGCCGGGTGCGGTCGGAGCCCATGCACGAGGCCCGGAAGGCGGCGAAGGGGTACCGGTACGCGCTGGAGGTGGCCGAGCCGGCGGTGGGGAAGAAGGCGCGGCGGGCCCGGAAACGGGCGCGGGACCTGACGAAGGTGCTGGGGACGCACCAGGATGGCGTGGTGGCGCGGCCGCTGCTGCGGGAGTTGGGGATGCGGGCGCACCTGGCCGGTGAGAACGGGTTCACGTTCGGGTTGCTGCACGAGCGGGAGCGGACCCGTTGCGTTGAGGTCGAGAGAGCGTATCCGGACTACTGGAAGCAGGTGCGGAAGACCCGCCTGTCGTGAGGGGCTGCCGACGTCGTGGTCCGTGGCGACCGGCTTCGGGCTGCGGTCCTGCGGTCGCCGGCGGTGGCCTCCGGCCCCCGGTTCCATTGTCCCACGGGGCCCCGACAGTTCTCGGGGGTTGATCCGTGGGGGTGCTTCTCGCCCTGGCGTCGGCTGTGGCGTACGGGGTGGCGGACTATGCCGGTGGGTTGCTGTCGCGGCGGGCGCATTTCGGGACGATCGCGCTGGTCGGGCAGCTTGCCGGGTTGGTGGTGGCGTTCGTGGCCGCCCTTTTCGTGCCCGCCACGGTGACCCTGGGTGACCTGGGCTGGGGCGCGCTGTCCGGGGCCGGCACCGGGGTGGGCATGGCGTTCCTCTACCGCGGGCTCGCGCGGGGCGACATGAGTGTGGTCGTGCCGGTGACCGCAGTGGGTGGGGTGTCGCTGCCGGTGCTCGTCTCGGTCGTGGTGCTGGGGGAGCGGCCGACTCTCCTCGCGTGGGCCGGGATCATCGCCGCGATACCGGCGTTGTGGCTGGTGGCCCGGACCGACGGGGCCGGCAAGCCGGGCGGGCTCGGCGACGCGCTCATCGCGAGTGTCGGGATCGCCGTCCAGTACCTCGCGCTCGCCCAGGCGGGTGGCGGGCTGTGGGCCGTGGTGGTGGGCCGGGTGACGGCGGCGCTGGTCGTCCTGCCGATGGCGCGTCGCCGGATCCCACGTGAGACCTGGTTCGGCGCGGCCGCGTGTGGGGTTCTCGCCGCGTCTGCGCTCGTCTGCTATCTGCTCGCCACCCGGCAGGCGCTGGACGTCATCGCGGTCGTCCTTTCCTCGCTGTACCCGGCGATCCCGGTGCTGCTCGGCATCACGATCCTGCGTGAACGCCTGTCGAGATGGCAGTCGGTGGGCCTCGTCGCCGCGGCGGGGGCGGTGGTGCTTCTGACCCTCGGCTGACGACTTTTGTCGGTGCCCGATGGCAGAGTGCCAGGCATGAGGGATTTCTTCGCGTCGCCGGGTCCCATGACCGGCGACCACCAGGGTGTGCTCGCCGGGCTGACGCACGACGTGGCCGGGCTGGCCGCGGTCGGCCAGGGGCTGATGATCCACGAGTTCTGGGCGGGCGCCTATGGCGTCACGTTCGACGATCACGACCGGGAGACCGTGCACCTGCGGCCGTTGCCGCGATTACTCGAGCGGATCCTCGCGGTGTCACCGGCGCCGCTGACCACGCCACGCCCGCCGGAGCAGCGGGTGGCGGCGAACTGCCGGCAGTTCACCGTGCTGATGGTGGCCGCCCTCCGGGCGCGGGGCGTGCCGGCGCGGGCGAGGTGCGGGTTCGGCGCCTACTTCACGCCCCGCTTCTTCGAGGACCACTGGGTGTGCGAGTACTGGACGGGCGAGCGCTGGCGCCTGGTCGACGGCCAGCTCGACGACACGCAGCTGGCGACGCTGCGGGTCGACTTCGACGTGACCGACGTGCCGCGCGACGCGTTCCTCGTCGCCGGTGACGCGTGGCGGCGCTACCGCCGGGGCGAGGCGGCCGGGGACCGGTTCGGGTTGACGGCCACCAACGAGTCCGGGGCGTGGTGGATCGCGGGCAACCTGATGCGGGACGCGGCCGCGCTGACCAAGATCGAGCTGCTGCCGTGGGACGACTGGGGTGCGATGCCGGGTCCCGGCGAGCCGGTCGACGAGGCCCTGTTCGACCGGCTGGCCGACGCCACGCTCGACCCGTCGCTGACCGGCCTGCATGAGCTGATGGACGACCCGCGGTTGCGGGTCCCGGTCGCCGTGCGCAACGCGGTGCGCAACCGGGAGGAGGTGGTTCTCACGAGGTAGGCGACCAACGGGTGCGGCCGGGGGCGTTCGCTCCTACCGTGGGGTCATGACCTTGGCGAACACCGGTGGGAACCGGGACTCCAGCAGGGACTTTCTGGCCGTCAATCCCGTTTTCGTCGCCGAGCCCGTGGACGTGCCGCGGAACTCGCTGCCCGCCGGTGGGCTGGCGCCGGACGTCGCGTACCAGATCGTGCATGACGAGCTCATGCTCGACGGGAACGCGCGCCTCAACCTGGCCACGTTCGTCACCACGTGGATGGAGCCCGACGCCCGTCGGCTGATGGCCGAGTGCTTCGACAAGAACATGATCGACAAGGACGAGTACCCGCGTACGGCCGCCCTCGAGGAACGCTGCGTGCGGATGCTCGCCGAACTGTGGCACGCCCCCGACGCGACGACGGCCATCGGGTGCTCGACGACCGGCTCCAGCGAGGCCTGCATGCTCGCCGGCCTCGCCATGAAGCGGCGCTGGCAGCACCGGACCGGCGGCCAGGGCCGGCCGAACATCGTCATGGGCGCGAACGTCCAGATCTGCTGGGAGAAGTTCGCGAACTACTGGGACGTCGAGGCCCGCATCGTGCCGATGGACGGCGACCGCTTCCACCTGACCGCGGACGAGGCCGTCAGGCACTGCGACGAGAACACCATCGGCGTCGTCGCGGTCCTGGGCTCGACCTTCGACGGCAGCTACGAACCGGTCGCGGAGATCTGCGCCGCCCTCGACGAACACCACCCCCACGTCCCGGTCCACGTCGACGGCGCGTCCGGCGCCATGATCGCCCCGTTCTGCGACCCGGAGCTGGTGTGGGACTTCCGGCTGGCGAGGGTGTGCTCGATCAACACGTCGGGCCACAAGTACGGCCTCGTCTACCCGGGCGTCGGCTGGGTCGTCTGGCGCGACACCGAGGCACTGCCCGAGGACCTGGTCTTCCGCGTCAACTACCTCGGTGGCGACATGCCGACGTTCGCCCTCAACTTCTCCCGGCCCGGCGCCCAGGTGGTCGCGCAGTACTTCACGTTCCTGCGACTCGGCTTCGACGGCTACCGCCGCGTCCAGCAGTACTGCCGCGACGTGGCGACCGGCCTGTCGGACCGGATCGCCGCCCTGGGTCCGTTCCGCCTGCTGACCAGGGGCGACCAACTCCCGGTCTTCGCGTTCACCCTCACCGACGACGTGACCGGCTACTCGGTCTTCGACGTCTCCGCCCACCTGCGCGAGGCCGGCTGGCTGGTCCCGGCCTACACCTTCCCCGAGAACCGCACCGACCTGTCCGTCCTCCGGTTGGTCGTCCGCAACGGCATGACCCACGACCTGTCCGACCTCTTCATCGCCGACCTCGAACGGGTCGTCCAGCGCCTGGAACAACAGGAGAAGCCCCTGCGCGGCAAGGAGTCCAGCTCCTTCGCGCACGGTACGTGAGGCACGTCCAGCATCGGTGATGTCTGGATGGCGGCTCGATTTATCCTTGAGCAGCAGCGCGCATCATGGCGAGGGTGTTCTCACCTTGGAGTCGTTGAACGCCGTCCCCGGCGGCCCTCCTGTCCAGATTCGAATTTTCCTGAGTTGGTGCCGGCAGGACATCGCCCACAAGGAGGCGTTGCTCGCTGACCTGCTGCCCGCCCTCGGCAACTTCAACGACATTGAGGTCCAGTGGTGGGAAGACAGCCACCTGACCTGTGGCGAGGAGTTGGTGCCTGGCATCGTCGACCGGCTGGGGGAGGCTGATTTCGGCGTGCTGCTGCTGAGCGTCCGGTACTTCAGTCGCCCCTTCATCCGGAAGCACGAGCTGCCGAGGCTGTGACGTCCAAAATCACGTGCGGTGGAGCGGCGGACGCGCGATCATCACCCGTGAGAAAGGGGGCGTCACCCAACGGGATGTCCTGAACGAAGCCAGGAGGTCCACGTGCACGCCCAGACGACCGTCACGCCCGCGCGGTTACCCGAGGTACTGCTGAACGTCGCCGTCGTGCGGCCGGTGTTCCTCTGGGGTGCGCCGGGGATCGGGAAGTCCTCGCTCGTCAGGCAGTTCGCCGCGTCGCTCGGGCTGGACTGTGTCTCCCTCCTCGGCACGCAACTCGCCCCCGAGGACCTGATGGGTGTGCCGCGGATCGTCGACGGGCGCAGCCAGTTCTGTCCGCCGGAGCAGATCGCCCGGGACACGCCGTACGTGCTGTTCCTCGACGAGCTCAACGCCGCCGCGCCCGACGTCCAGAAGGCGTTCTACTCGCTGATCCTCGACCGCCGCATCGGCTCCTACGAGCTGCCGGCCGGGTCGGTCGTGATCGGCGCTGGCAACCGGGCCACCGACCAGGCGCTCGCCCGCCCGATGGCGTCCGCGCTGGTCAACCGGCTCGTCCACGTCCACCTGCGGGCCTCGGCGGCGGACTGGCTCACCTGGGCGGCGAACAACGGCATCCACCCCTGGATCGTCGAGTACCTCACCCAGCGGCCCGACCACCTGTGGTCGCCGCCGCCCAAGACCGAGGAGCCGTTCTCGACGCCGCGGGCGTGGCACATGCTCTCGGACGTGCTCCACTCCTACGGCGACGGCCCGGACGACGACACGATCGCGCTCCTGGCGTACGGGACGCTCACCCCGCAGCACGCGGGTGCCTTCCGCGCGTACCTGAAGGTGGCCCGGCACGCCTACGACCTCGACACGATCATCAAGGGCGACCTGCGCTGGCCGGACGCGCCCCAGGACCGCGACCTGCTGTACTTCCTCGCGGAGACCTTCCGCGCGCGGCTCGCCAAGGAGCTGCCGGCCGACCGGCGGCACGCGTCGTCCGCCGCGCGCCAGTTCGCGTTCCGCGCGAAGTCGCTGCTGGTCGAGCTGGCCGAGATCTCCCTGGAGATCGCGCAGCTGGTCATCGCCGAGGATGAGCAGGGCAACCCGTTGCCCGCGTGGTTCCTCGTCGAGGCGGCCCGGGACATGCCTCGGCTGGTGGCGGCGAGGTCGTGAACGAGTGAGCAGGGACGCCCAGCGCAGGGAACGCCGGGACAAGGCTCGCGCGGCCGGTTGGGCGCGGGTGCGGGACAGCACCGTGCTCGGCCGGCTCGCCGAGGGCGTCCGCCTCGGCCACGAAAGCCTGACCGGCGTGGACGGGTGGGCCGTGGTCGACGAGTGGGGCCTCGTCACGGCCAACCTCGAACGGGACGGCACGCCCGCCGAGTGGGCGTGGGTCTTCGCGCACCTCCTGCTGCACCTCGGCCTCGGCCACACCGACGACGACCGGTTGGCCGAGGCCGGCGGGTTGACCCCGACCGGTGACCACGAGCGTGCCTACGCCGCCGCGTGCTGCGTCGCGGTCAACCGCTTCGCCGAGACCGTGCGCGTCGGCGAACCGCTGGTGCTGCTGCCGGAGCTGCCGGGCGGCGACGAGCTGTCGCTCGCGCGGCTGTGGCGGGCGACGGGCGTGCCGCCGCACCTGGCCGGCCTCGGCACGCGGGGCACCAGGCCCTGCCTGGTGTCCGCGCCACGACCGGACTGGCCCCACAAACCGCCGGCGTGGGACCAGAAGTTCGCCCACGGCCTCGCCGACGCCGCCACCGAGGCGCTGACCCGGGCCGCCGAGTCCCGCGGCCAGACCAGGCACCTGCGGGTCATGCGCGAGTGGGACCACGCCCTGTCCTGGTTCACCTCGTCCTACCCGCTGCTCGGCGCGGTCGCGGCCGGGTTCACCCTGGTGCCGGACGCGGACGTGGCGCGGGCGTGGGACATCCGGATCGCCGCGGTCAGCCCGGAGCACGGCGAGATCTACGTCAACCCGCACGCGAACCTGACCGCCGAGGAGTGGCGGTTCGTGCTGGCCCACGAGATGTTGCACGCCGCCCTCGGCCACGACCGCCGCGCCCAGGGCCGGGACCCGTACCTGTGGAACGTCGCCTGCGACTACGTGATCAACGGCTGGCTGGTGGCGATGGCCGTCGGCCACCTGCCCGAGGGCGGCCTGTACGACCAGCAGCTGACCGGCCTGTCCGCCGAGTCGGTGTACGACACCCTGGTCACCGACCTGCGCCGGGCCCGCAGGCTGCGCACCCTCGGCGCCCCGCTCGGCGACGTGCGGGGCGACTGGCTGTCCGAACCGGAGTCCGAGCGCCGCCGCGCGTCCCGGCGCACGGTCGACCGCCCCAGCCCGTGGGACCGCGTCACCCACGTCGACCTGGACGACTTCTACCGGAGGGCCCTCACCCAGGGCCTGGAGTACCACCGGACCTCCGGCCGCGGCCTGCTCCCGCGCGGCCTGGAGGAGGAGATCCGCGCGCTGGACCACCCGCCCCTGCCGTGGGACGCCCAGTTGGCCCGCTGGTTCGACGAGCACATCCGGACCCCGGAACCGAAGCGCACGTACGCCAGGGCCTCGCGCCGCCAGTCCGCGACCCCGGACATCCCGCGCCCCGGCAAGCTCCGCCCCGAGGAACTGGCCAGGCAGCTGACGTTCGGCGTGGTCCTGGACACCTCCGGCTCCATGGGCACCGAGCTGTTGGGCAAGGCCCTGGGCGCGATCGCCTCGTACGCGACGGCCCGCGACGTCCCGGCAGCCCGCGTGGTCTTCTGCGACGCCGTCGCCTACGACGCCGGCTACCTGTCCCCGTCGGACATCGCCGGCCGGGTGAAGGTCCGCGGCCGGGGCGGCACCGTGCTGCAGCCGGGCATCGACCTCCTGGAACGCGCGGACGACTTCCCCGCGGACGGCCCGATACTGGTGATCACCGACGCCGAGTGCGACCGGGTCCGCGTCCGCCGCGAACACGCGTTCCTGGTCCCGGCGGGCGCCCGCCTGCCGTTCGTGGCGAAGGGCCCCGTCTTCCGCGTCCGGTAGCCCAGGCAACACTGTCGCCCGTGGTGGTCACTACATGGGCATGACGACCGATTTCGAGCCGACGGACCGGGAGTTGTGGGCGCAGGCCTCGGCCGGTGGCACGCACGCCTTCGGGCGGCTGTTCGACCGGCACGCGCGGGCCGTGTACAACCACTGCTTCCGGCTGGCCGGCTCCTGGGCGGCCGCGGAGGACCTGACCCAGGCGACGTTCCTGCTGGCCTGGCGCAAGCGGCGGAACGTGGCGCTGGTCAACGACTCCGCGCTGCCGTGGCTGCTGGCGGTGGCCACGAACGTCGCCCGCTCGGAACGCCGCACGGTGGCCAGGCGGCTGCGGCTGGCCGGCCGGATGTCCGCCGAGACCCCGGCGCCCGACCACGCCGACGACGTGGCCGGCCGGGTCGACGACGAGCGCCGGATGGCCGAGGTGCTCGCCGCCGTGCGGGCGCTGCCGCGCAACCAGCAGGAGGCGCTCGCGCTGTGCGTGTGGGCGGGCGTGTCCTACGCGGAGGCGGCCGCGGTGCTCGGCATCGCGGAGACCAGCGTCCGCGCCCGGGTCAGCAAGGCCAGGGCCCGGCTGAAGGGCCTGCTCGGCACGCCGGTCGTCGCGTTCGCAACCACGGAGGAGGCCTGATGAACACCACCCTGCCCCCGGCCCGCGACCTGCCGCCGGGCCGGCACGCCGAGATCCGCGCGGCCGTGCTCCGCGCGGCCACCCCCGACCGCACCCGGCGCTGGGTCGCGCCCCTCGTGACGGCCACCGCCGCGCTGGCGGTCATCGGCGCCGTCGCCTGGGTCGCGCCGTGGTCCGGCGGCGGCACGACCCAGGCCGGGCAACCGATGCCGACGACGGAGACGGCACCGACGGAGACGCCACCGACGGAGACGCCACCGCCCACGTCCCCCCAGAACCGCTCCCCGTCGGTCGCCGACCTCACGTCCGAGGAGGTCACCGCCATCGAGCAGGGGTGCCGGGAGGTCACCTTCCCGCAGGCGGAGTTCACGCTGCTGGCCATCCTCACCGACGACGCCGGCCGGCTCGCACTGCTCCGCGGCACCGACGACCGCGGCGACGAGTACCTGATCAACTGCACCCTCGGCTTCACCCCCGCCATGCCGTACAACGGCTCCGGCGGTGGCCTGGATGCGTTCACACCACCGTTGAGCGTTGACACGAACGCGTCGGCCTCCGCGGGCGGCGACTCCCCGGGCAACAAGGCCGAGTACGCGGGCATGCACGGCACCGAGGTGTACGCAGGCCGGATCTCGGCGGACGTCGCGAAGGTGACCGTCACCCGGGACGACCAGACCGTCGAGGCCATCCTCGCCGGCGACTCCTACCTCGCCCGGATCGTGCACCCGGCCGACTGGGCCATTCCGGAGAATATGCGGCCGGCGATCGTCCGCGCGTATGACAAAAACGGGACACTTCTGGCCGAGAGCGGCCTCTAGCAGCCCTTCTCGGGAAACGGGACGCCCCGGCAAGCAATTGTCGGGCGTCCCGTTCTTGTGCCGGCAGTAGACGGGGTTGCATCCTGATGCCGGGGTGAGTCGAGTGGACGTTCATCGCACAATTTGTACGGTCGACATCGCCGGGTACGGCAGCATGGACCGGATCCGGCCGAACCTGGGCGCGCTGCGTGCGGGGATGTACGAGTCCGTCATGGGGGCGTTCGCCGAGTCGGGCATTCCCTGGGACGAGTGCTTCCGGCAGGACGGCGGGGACTCGATTCTCGCGCTGGTTCCCGGCGACGTGCCGAAGGGGGCATTTGCCGGCACCCTGCCGAGGGTGCTGCTCGCCGGGCTGCGCGCGCACAACGAGTCGCATCCGCCGGAGGAGCAGATCAAGCTCCGCATGGCATTGCACGCGGGGGAGGTCACCTACGATGATCACGGGGTGAACGGCCAGGCCATCATCCACGCGAGCCGCCTGCGCGACGCGCCGCGGTTGAAGCAGGCGCTGGCGGACTCGCCCGGCGCGCTGGCCGTCATCGCCTCCGAGTGGTTCTACGAGGAGGTGATCAAGCACGACCCCGACTTCGAGCCGAAGGCCTACCGAAGGGTTCCCGTCGACGTCAAGGAGTTGAGCGGCTACGGCTGGATCCATCTGCCCGGCCACGAGCTGCCGTCGGACGACCAGCTGGCGCAGCAGGACGACGCGGTGCCGGTCTACCAGCAGGAGCCGGTGTACGTCGAGCCGGAGCGGCCGGCGTTCGTCGTGCTGCCGCTGCGTCCAGGGACCCAGCGGTTCTACCAGGTGATCAACGCACTGGAGGACATCGCGTGCATGCGGAACGAGCACACGCGTGCGGAGGTGGTCGAGGAGCTCCGGTTCTCCGGCATGATCAAGTATTTTCCGGGCCGACGGGCCCACATCACGAGCATCCTGCGGACGTGCACGGACTTCGATGACGGCGTGCTCCAGTTGGCGAACGTGATCGTCAACTACGAGTCACAGGATTCGGCGCCACTCACCCGTTTGCTGGAGCTCCTGACCAGCGAGTTGTAATGACGACACCCGTTCGAGCGACCCGCTAACGTTGGAAGGGGGCAGCCCTCGTGACGTCGCCGAGCAACGGCGGCACGCTCTGGCCGCTTGCCAAAGCGTTGGCGCGGCTGCCCTGCATGCAGGCGCTCCGGGACAGAATCTTCGTAGTGCAACTGCTGGCGGACCGGCTCGGCACGCTCGTCCAGATCGACGAGGACCCGGGCACGGTCAGGCACTGCTTCAACATCCTCCACTACTGCAGCCGGCGCCCGGACGGGATGCAGGCTCTACTCGACGTAGTACACGAGCTGGATGAGGGCACTATTCATATTCAACTGGTGGAGAGGATGATTGGTGAGTACATCGTGGCGCCGCTGTGGCCGGAGGAGGAACGCGAAAGGCTCTTCGCCCTGTTGTCGGGGATGATCTTCCAGGATCTCGTGGAGCTGTATCGCGAGGTCGCCGGTGCCGGTGCGCCGGAACTGCCCGCCGAGCCCAGCTACCGCGAGGTGTTCCTCACCTTGGAGACGTTGAACGCCGACCCGAACGGCCTGCCGAAGCCGATCATGTTCGTCGAGCACCTGGCGAGCGGGCGGCGTTCCGAGCTGTCCAGCGAGCTGCGCAGGTGGGCCGACCGGCAGGCGAGCCGGCTCGGTGCCATCACCGAACTGCAGAAGACGCGTCGCGAGCTGAAGGCGCCGCCACCCGGACCGCCGCCGAACTCGCCCGCCTATCTCGTGCTGATGCTGCGCAGAACCGGTCTTTCCGGTGACCAGTACCAGCTCTGCAACTGGCAGCAGCTGGATCTCTCGGAGGGGTGGCATCCCGAGCGCGGCGACGACTTCACGGGCACAATCGACGAGGTCAGGCGTCAGGTCGCGACGCTGATCGAGTCGGTGGAAACGAAATGGGCCCGGTACCAGCCGGACATCAGGATCGAAATGGTTCTTTCGGGTGAACTGTTGAATCTCGATGTCGACCAGTGGCCGTGGGAGGTCGAAAGCACGCTGCCACCGGTCCCCATCGGCTGTCGTTACGCATTCGCAATTCGCTCACTGGAGCGAATGCTGACCGGGCACTGGCACCGTTCCTGGCATACGCGCTGGAGTGTTCTCACTGGTCAGCTCGAAAAAGGCGCGATCGACCCGGAGTCCCACCGGCGCATCGAGGCGGGTGACAACATCCGTAAGCTGGTCGCCGATTTCGAGAACAACCCGAACATGGTCTCCCTCATGCTGAGCAAGCCGCCCGATCCCGCCGCCCCGGACGGCGGGGAAGAGGTCGCCGTCGGGTTACGCGCGGGTATGCCGATCATCGTTTGGTCTCGCGCGGACTGCGATTCCGAAGAGTTCTTGACCGCGGTGTGGGAGCTACTGCATGGTGATGGTCAAGGTGACATTCTGCAACGCGTGAAACAGGTTCGGACGACGGCCTACCAGTCACATGCCGGGCACGTCGGCCATCATGTCGCGCTGATGTGGGACGACCCGGAACGACTGGTCGTGCCGGCCGACCTTGGTCCTCCTCGTGACCCCAGGGAGGCGGCGTGAGTGCGGAGGCTGTGGGGCGGCCCGCCCACGTGGACTGGCACGTCTACCGTGGCACGGGGCAGCCGGGGTTCGTCGAGAAGCTGCCGGATCCCCCGCCGTGGCGCCGTTTCTCCGGTGAGCCGGTCTGCCAGGTGCCGACCGGCGACGGCGGCGACACGGAGCGGCGCATCGGCGGCGTGCCCGGGGCGGCGTGGGTGCCCAGCCCGCACGAGGTCTCGATGGTCAACGCCGCGATCTACCTGCGGCGGCCGCTGCTGGTCACGGGCCGGCCGGGGACGGGCAAGTCGAGCCTGGCCTACCTGGTCGCCCGCGAGCTGGGGCTCGGGCCGGTGCTGCGCTGGCCGGTCACGTCCCGCACGGCGCTGAAGGACGGGTTGTACGCCTACGACGCGATCGGGCGCGTGCAGGAGATCAACGCGCGACAGGGCGAGGAGCCCGACATCGGTCAGTTCGTGCACCTCGGCCCGCTGGGGACGGCGTTGCTGCCGTACGAACGGCCGAGGGTGCTGCTGATCGACGAGCTGGACAAGAGCGACATCGACCTGCCGAACGACCTGCTCAACGTCTTCGAGGACGGCTATTTCGAAGTCCTTGAACTGCAACGGCTCGCGGCACGTCATCCCGAGGTGACCGTGCTGACCGCCGACCGCGACGGTTCCGCCGTGGTGCGGCGGGGCCGGGTCCGGTGCCGCGCGTTCCCGATCGTGATCATCACGTCGAACGGTGAGCGCGAGTTCCCGGCGCCCTTCCTGCGGCGGTGCCTGAAGCTGCACGTCGACCCGCCGACGCCTCAGCAGCTCGGCGCCATGGTGGCCGCGCAGTTCGGCGACACCGACGGGGTCGACGTGTCCCGGCTGATCTCGGAGTTCCTGGCCCGCAGCGAGGAAACCGGTGGTCTGGCGTCCGACCAGCTGCTGAACGCCGTGCACCTGGCGATCGAGCTGGCCACGTCGGGTGCCTACCAGCCGGACGACGACTGGCAGGAGCTGCTCACCGCCATCTGGCATCCCCTGACCTCCACGTCGGAGGCTGGATGAGATGAGCGGCCTGCCACTTGACGATCCGCCCGAAGGCGGACCCGGCCTGGACTCGGGCGTGTTGCCACACCTGGATGTCCGGGAGATCACGCAGTCCCGGCTGACCACGGCCGAGCTCGAGTGGCGAGAGGTCCGCGACGCGCTCTGGCTGGCCGGCGCGCTCTACCCGACGGTGTCGGCCGAGTCGCCGCCACCCCCGGAACCCCCGCCCCGTCCGTCGCCGCCTCCCCAGCCGCCGCCACCGACGAGTGCCACGAAGCCACCTGACGAGGCCCCGGAACCGCCCGCCACGCCACCAACCGAGCCTTCCGCGGGACCGGAGCCCCAGGACTGGACCGTCGGCCGCCAGCACGCGGTGCGCGGCGTGGTGGCCGACCGCGGTGTGTCGGCCGCGCCGCTGGTCTGGCCGGCGGCGCCGGCGCTGCCGAACGGCGGGTTGATCGCCCGCGCGCTGCGCCCGCTGGCCCGCCGCACGCCGTCGCCGTGGCGCAGGGAGCTGAACGAGGAGGCCACCGCCGAACGTGCCGCGCAGGACAGGCTGTGGGTGCCGGAGTTCCGCCCGGAGTCGTGGCACGAGTTCGAGCTGGTGGTCGTCGTCGACACCGCCGGGGCCGCGGAGGTCTGGCAGCAGATGGTCCGCGAGCTGCTCGACCTGCTGCGCCGGCAGGGCGCGTTCCGGAACGTCCGGGTGTTGCTGCTGGACGGCGCGAGCACCGGCGAGGTGGTGCTGCGTGCCGAGGGCGTGGACGGCGCGGTGACGGGTTGGCGGGACCAGCAGGACCCGACCGGGCGCACCCTGTTCCTGGTGCTGACCGACGGCATCGGCGATGGCTGGCGGAGCGGTGCGGTGACCCGTGTGCTCGCCGCCTGGGGGCGTCACACGCCCGTCGCGCTGGTCAATTTGCTTCCGCAACGGCTGTGGCACTGGAGCCGGCTGACCCCCCGCCGCGTCGGCCTGCGTGCGTCGGCGCCCGGCGCGCCGAACACCCGCCTGCAGGTGCGGACGGAGGCCGGACTGTCCATCAAGGACGATACGGCGGTCCCGATTCCCGTGCTCGGCCTGGAACCGGAGTGGTGGTCGGCGTGGGCGCGCCTGATAGCCGTTTCCGGGGGTGGCTGGGTCAACACCACGACGGTGTTCGTGGAGCCCGACGCGGTGGTGGAGGAACCGGTGGTGGAGCCGGTTCCGGTGGCGGAGGAAATCCCCCCGCGGGAACGTGTCCTGAGATTCCGGACTTTCGCGTCCGTGCCGGCCTTTCAGCTGGCCGGGCTGCTGGCCGCCGTGCCGTTGTCGCTGCCGACGATAAAACTGGTGCAAAGGGTTCTCCTGCCCAGTGCCGACCTGTCCGCGATAGCGGAGGTGGTGCTCGGCGGGTTGCTCAGAAAGACCTCCCTTCGACCGGACGACCGGGACGCGGTCGGTTACGAGTTCCACAAGGGTGTCCGCGAGGAGCTCCTGTCGGGCGGGCGTCGAAGCGACACCGTCCGGGTGGCCCGCCTGATCGGCGACTACCTGGGTCCACGTAACCCGATCGTGCGAAATTTTCGGGAGGCCCTCGCCGATCCGGACAACACTCCCGACCCCGAGCCCACCGCCGAGGCGAGGCCGTATCTCCGGGTGCAGGAGGCGGTCTTCCGGGCGCTGTCGGGCAAGTACGCCCCCCGCGCGGGGCGGCTACGCAACAAGCTACGCAAAGATGACCAGCCCAAGCCCCCGGGCGACCAGGATGCGGACGCCAGTACGATCACCGCGCCTGAATCGTTTCCGCAGCCACAAGGGGGGCCGATGACCGAAACTTTACCTCAGTTATCGGAAGAAGGAGGCGGTATGACCGCGCCCGAGTCAACTCGTTCAGAGGAAAGCGCCCGGACTCTGGCCCGTCAACCGCAGATCTGGGGCGAGGTGCCGCTACGCAACCCAGATTTCGTCGGCCGGGAAACGCTGCTCGACCAACTGCGGGTGCGCCTGCTGGAGCCGAGCGACCAGGCCACCGCCGTGCTGCCCGAGGCACTGCACGGAATGGGTGGTGTCGGCAAGTCGCAGACGGTCGTCGAATACATTTACCGGCACGCCTCGGAATACGACGTCGTGTGGTGGATTCCGTCCGAGCACCCGACGACGATCAGTTCGAGCTTCGTCGACCTCGCGAAGCGCCTCGGCATCAAGACCAGCAGTGCGGATGTGGCCGTGCCGGCGGTGCTCGAGGAGCTGCGTGGTGGTGCACGGAACCGCCGGTGGATCCTCGTGTTCGACAACGCCGAGGACCCGGACGCGGTTCGCGAGTTCCTGCCGACCGGTCTCGGTCACGTGGTGGTGACGTCCCGGAACGCCGACTGGGCCGGCGTGGCCCGCACAGTCGAGGTGGACCTGTTCACTCGCGAGGAAAGCAAGGAGCTGTTGCGTCGCAGGGGTGGCGGCAACATCACCGACGCGGACGCGAACCTCCTGGCCGAGGCGCTCGGCGACCTTCCCCTCGCGGTCGAGCAGGCCGCGTCCTGGCGTGCGCAGACCGGCATGCCGGTCGCGGAGTACGTGGAGCTGCTGGAGAAGAACAGCGCGGAACTGCTGAAGGCGGGCACTCCGCGCAAGTACGAGATTCCCGTGGCGGCCGCGTGGAACGTCCCACTGGACCGGCTGAAGGCCGACCAGCGGGGCGCGCTCGAGCTGCTGCAGGTATGTGCGTTCTTCAGTCCGGAGCCGATCTCCCGCAGCCTGTTCACCGGCGTGCGGGACGCGCCGGTGCCGGACGCGCTGGCGAAGGCGTTCGGCGACCCGATCCGGCTGAACCAGGCGATCCGCGACATCAACCGCTACAGCCTCGCGAAGATCGACCACTCGCGCAACACCATTCAACTACACCGACTTGTCCAAGCCGTCCTCCGGGACAAGCTGGACCCCTCTCAATGGGAAAACATGCGCCACTCAGTCCACCTGATGCTTGTCAACGGCGACCCGGGCGACCCGGACAACAGCGCCAACTGGCCGGTCTACGCCGACCTGCTGCCACACGCGATCAACTCCCGCGCCGTCGAGTGCCATGACAACTGGGTACGCACCCTCGTCACGAACCTCGTCAGGTACCTGATCGCCGCCGGCGACTACCGAGGAGCCCTGAGCCTGGCCCAGAGCGCGTGGGAGTCCTGGAAGGCGTCGCTGGGTGAGGCCGACGTCAACACCCTGGTGATGGGCCGGCACCTCGGCAACGCCCTGCTCCGGGTGGGGCAGTCGGGGGATGCCCGTACCCTCAACAACCAGGTGTACGAGTTGATGATGCAGCACCTCGGTGAGGACCATGAGGCGACCATCGCCATGGCCGCCGCGGGCATCCTCAGCGATCTCCGGGCGGACGGCAAGCTGCTCGAGGAGCGGGAGCGCTTCGCGAGCATCCTCGAACGCGCCCGGCGCGCGTTCGGCGAGGACGACCCGCAGACCCTGACCTACGCCAACAACTACGCCTCGCGGCTTCGGCTCACGGGTGAGTACTTCGCGGCCCGGGACCTCGACCAGGAGACCCTCCGCCGCAGGACGGCGGTTCTGGGGGCCACGCACGCGGCGACCCTGAACACCCGCAGCGGTTTCGCCATGGACCACCGCGAGTGCGGCATGTACGTCGAGGCCTGTGAGATGCAGGAGGAGACGAGCATCATCGCGACCGAGATCCTGGGGCGCGACCACCCGACCACGATCGGTGGCGACCGGTGCCTGGCGGTCGCCCGGCGCAAGGCCGGGCTGCACGCCAAGGCCATGGAGCTCACCGAGGACGTCTACAACCGCTACCGGCTGCGGCACGGCGAGGGACACGTCGACACCGTGACCTCGATGATGGACATGACGACCGAACTCCGGCAGATGAGCGAGCTGGAGAAGTCGCTGGAGTTCGGGGTGCGCAGCGTGCGCGACTTCGAGCGTGCCTTCTACTCCGAGCACCCGTTCGCCATGATCGCGACGACCAACCTGGCCGTCACCCGCCGGCTCGTCGGCGACGTGGACGAGGCGCGGAAGCTGAACGAGCGGGCCGTCGCCGGGTTCCTCACCAGGCTGGACGGGGACCACCCGTACGTCATCGTCGCCAGGGCCAACCTCGCCAGCGACCTCGCCGAGCTGGGCCAGCTGGAGGACGCCCGCCAGCTCGACGAGGACACCCTGGAGCGGAGCACGAGGAAGCTCGGCCCGGAGCACCCGACGACGCTCGCCATCGCGCACAACCTCTCGATGGACCTCAACCTCCTCGGCAACCCCGACGAGGCGGCCATCCTGCACACCAAGACGTCCGCAAGCTTCCGCAAGGTCCTCGGCGACGACCACCCGGCGACCCTGGCGGCGAGCCAGAACGTCAGGGCGAACTGCGACACCGACACCATGCAGCTCTGATCCCGACACCACTCGACAACGCAGAACCCGTCCAGGCGGCCGACACGACCGGGGTCAGGCTCGATCCGTCGAGCAGGTGACCCGACGTGTGCTGCCCGGGTGAGTTCGGCGCGCGCAGAAGTCGGCAGAGATGGCTGCCGGCGAAAACACAGGCCCGCGGCTTACTCGGAATACCTCCGTGGGCCAATTCGGCATCATCGCCCGACTGTGTGCCGGCGATGCGCAGAAGTAAGTCCGGAGGACTCAGATGGAGACATACTGCAAGCTGGACATCGTGGAATTCGGCGGCAGGTTTCGGACCGAGATGGACCGACGTGTTGTCAAGGAGGCGATGCTCAACTGTGTTGAGCGAGCGTGTGCGCGGGCGAAAATTCCGTGGGATGACTGCGATCCAGAAAGTGTTGGCGACGATATCCTGATCATGGCACCCGAGTCGATCCCGCGTGGTGCGTTCGTCGGGGAATTTCCCCGCGCACTGGTTGCAGAGCTGCGTAACCACAACGATGGTCGCCAGCGGGGGGAGCAGATGAAGCTCCGGCTTGCCCTGTATGCGGGAGAGCGTGGCGAGGACGGCGCGGTCGAAAACGGAAAAATCTACGTGGAGCGTCTCCTCAATGTCCCTGAGTTCAAGAAAAAACTCGCCAAATCATCGGGTCTGCTGGGCATGATTTTGTCTGACCATTTTTACCACGAGGTCGTCAGGAAGAGTTCCGAGTACGAGCCGGGCGCCTATCGAGAGATTTCCTTCAAGGTCAAGGAAACTGGCGGCACCGCCTGGATCCGGGTGCCCGGCCATGAACTCCACGCCATGCCCTTCTCGAGGTTGCGTGACATGCTGGGCCGGCGGGTAGGCGGCTTCAGCGTTTGACCAACGGATTCGGGCACCTCGTCACAGCGAAGCGTTGAGCCAGCCGGACAGCGTGGTCGGGTCGGGTACTCGGGCACCGAGTGCGCGGATCCGGCGGTGCACGGCCACCGTGACCTCGGGGCGTTCGAGCAACGCGGTCGCGTTCCGGCCCTGGGCGCGGAGGGCCAGGCCCAGACCAACCCAGGCCTGCGTGTCGTCGGCGTCCGCGCGGAGCCGGTCCTCGTAGAGCGCGGCCGCGCTCGCGTGGTCGCCCGTGCACAGCGCGGCATCCGCGCGTGGTGTGGTGCCGGGTAATGCCGCCGGGCGCCGCACCAGGGAGGCGAACGTCTCCGGATCGGTTGCCTTGACCCGCAACAGGTTGCGCCGGTTCGCGGGTAGGCGTCGCAGGTCGCCGGCCGTGATGCGGGTGGGGACGGTGTTGGCGGGCGACGGTGCGCCGTCGAGCCAGGCGGTCGCCAGCGTGTTGACCGTCGACGTGTCCGGCCGGGCATGGCGTAGGCGCCACTGGGCCCGGTGGTCGTCGAGCATCGCGGTGACGACCTGGGACAGCGTCGCGCTGACCGGCACCTGTTCACAGACCGCGAGCCGGGCCGACACCGCCGCGACCAGTGCCTCGCCAGGACGTGTCAGCTGCCCGCTTTCCGTCAACGCGCCGAGCGCCCGCCGCACCTGCGCGCGCCGGAAGGCGATGTCGAAGGCGATGTGCCGGATCTCGTGCTCCTGGGCGGTCGGCTCCTGTGCCAGCCAGAACTCGACACCGCACGTGAACGCGTAGACGCCGTGCACGATGCCGATCAGCGGCCGTGGATCGTCCTTCCAGGGAGCGAGGTGCCGCGCGCAGTCGTCGCCATCGGTGAGCTTCACGAGTTCCAGCAGCGCGTTCAGCTTCGAGTGCTGCAGCTCGTGCACCAGCGCCTCGGCGAACTCGGTCGCCGACTGGTTCACCGACAGCCCCACACCGCCGAACGCGGCGGGCGCCGACGCGCCGACGACGCCCCGGTCCGGCTCGATGGGGACGAGCATGCGCAGCCCGGCGGCCAGTTCGCGGGCGTGCCGGGGATGGTTGAGGGTGAGGACGTCCCATGCCTCGTCGAGTAGTTTGTGCCACTCCGCGAACTCGGCGTCGGTCAGGGAGACGGGCGTGAGCGGCTCGCCGAAACCGTGGTACGGGTCGGTGTCCTCGATCCAGGCCCGCAGCGTCTGTCCCCGGCTCGCGCACACGTGCTGCCGTGCCGGTGTGAACGCGGTGTCCGTGCCGTCGAGCGGCACGCTGACGACGCGGTTGACGTGGATCCGCGAGCTCCGGCCGGCACAGGACACATCCACCCAGCCGGCGGGGAACGCGCCAGGGACCCGCAGGTGCCCGACGGTCGGGAGCGAGACGACTCCGCGCCAGACCGGCACTCGCACGGTGCGGTGGTAGTCACCTCTGATCGCCGCCGCGGCGGCGATCAGGTGCAGGTAACCGAGTTCCGGCCATGCCGTGACTCGTCCGGGCCGCGTGCTGTGCAGTGCCCGCGTCACCCAGACACCGACGGTCGGGTACATGAGGATGTCCGCCACCACGTCGGGGCTGCGGCGTTCGACCTCGGCGAGTACTTCCCACGCGGCTTCCGGAGCGACGTGTTTGCCCACGGCGGCGGGATTCGCGCGCAGCTGGTCGAGCAGTGCCCGGAAGGCCAGCCGGCGGTGACTGTGCTGCGATTCCTCGAGCAATGCCATGGTGTCGCCGGCGATGGGGCCGTCGCACAGTTGGCCGAACGCTGCCCGAGTCAGCCGGTGCGTGGTCAGCGTGTCCCCCGATGGGTTAGGTGTCCTGAACCTGCGCTTCGCTCCCGGTGACGTACTCGGCCGCCGCGTACAGTCGTTCCAACGCTTCTACCAGCGTTGACGTGTTGAGGGTGCGTAGTTCGGCCAGCGGGACGGCCGTCAGGTCGACCACCTGTGAGTCGAGATCAGCGTCTGTCAGGTTTGCCATGGCGCCTCCCCGAACTGTCACAGGTCCAGGCCAATGGTACCTGCTTCCCAGCGGTTTCAAGGGAGTCCGGAGTTGTCCTGTTTTTGTCATCTAACCGGATTAGCGGTTCGGCGGGCGCTCCGGCAGCGCGGCGGCGGTGGTGTGCGGGAAGAACGCTCGACCGTCCACTGTGGAGCCGCTGCTGAACAGGTGGGCGAATGCCTCGGTGATTGTCCTGGTCTCAGAGTGTTTGGCGCGTAGCGTCGGGAACGCGGACGCGTCCGGTGGGGTGCTGTCGCGGGTCATGGGGGTCAGGACCGCGTCCGGGCCCAGTTCCACGAACGTACGCACGCCGCGGGCCGTGAGGGTGGTCACGGCGTCGGCGAAGCGGACCGGGGAACTCGCCTGTTCGGCCCAGTAACGCGGCGTCAGCTCGGTCTCCTCGCCCGTCAGCGTCGAGATCAGGGGAATCGCCGGCGGGTGGTGGGGGATCGTCCCCGCTATCGCGTGGAGCTTGGGGAGCACGGGTGCCATCAGCGGGGAGTGGAACGCGTGCGAGACGGGTAGTGGCTGGGTCTTGCGGCCTCGGTCGGCCAGTTCCTCCGCCGCGGCCAGGGTCGCCGCCGATTCACCCGAAAGGATCAGTGACGTCGGGCCGTTGATCGCCGCGATCGACATCGTGTCGGACAGCAGGGGGGCCACCTCGGCCTCCGTCGCCTCCACCGCCACCATCGCGCCTCCCCGGGGGAGGGCCTGCATCAGGCGGGCGCGGGCGGCCACCAGGTGGGCGGCGTCCGCCAGGGTCCAGACCCCTGCCACGTGTGCCGCCGCGAGCTCGCCGACCGAATGGCCCACCACGTAGTCGGGGGCGGCGCCCCAGGACGCCAGCAGCCGGAACAACGCCACCTCCAGCGCGAACGACGCCGGCTGCGCGAACTCCGTCTCGTGCAGTGCTTCCGTGTTCAGCACCTCGTTCAGCGGCCGTGGGAGGTGGGGGGTCAGCGCCGCGCACGCCTCCTCGAACGCCTCCCGGAACGCCGGGAACGTGGCGGCCAGCTCCGCGCCCATGCCCACGTGTTGGGCGCCCTGGCCGGTGAACAGGAACGCCAGGCCCGTGCGGGCCCGGCCGGTGACCACGGCCGGCGAAGGCGTCCCGGACGCCACCGCCCGGAGGCCGGCCAGCAGCTCGGACCGGTCCGCGCCCACCACCGCCGCTCGGTGGGGTGCCGCGGGACGGGCCAGCAGCGCGGCACCCACCGACGCCGCGTCCAGGTCCGCGACTGCCGTCGCCAGCCAGGCGGCTTCGTCACGCAGCCCCTGCTCGGTCTCCGCCGACAGGAGCCAGGGCAACAGCACCGGCGTGGTGGGCACCTCCACCGGTGGTGCCGCTTCGATGGTCATGCCGGGCAGCGTGACGGGTTGGCCCCGGGACACCATGACCGCCTGCACCACCGCCGAGGCGTCCACAGTGGACTCCGCGGATGCCCGCAGCACAGCCAGGACCGGGTGGTCGTTCGCCGTCGCGGCGGCCAGGCTCTCCAGCACCAGCATGCCGGCCACCGCCGTCGTGCACTCGCCGGAGGCCACCGCCTGGATGGCCTGGCTCAGTGCCGCCGCGGTGCCGGACGCGAACACGGCCGTGTCCGGTCCCCGCCACGAGTTCGGCTCGATGTGGCCCATCGCCACGATCGCGATCGGTTCCTCCTGCCACGTCACGGGTTCCGGTGGCGGATCGACCAACGGCACGCCCAGCAGGTCCAGGAGGTGGTCGGCCAGTGCGGCCGGGGTCGGGTGGTCGGTGGTCACGTGTGCCGGTAGGTCCAGACCAGTCGCCACGCACAGCCTGGTGCGCAGCCGCGCCGTCGTCAGCCAGTCCAGGGCCAGCTCATCGCCCGCGGGCCTGCCCAGTACGCCGGCGATCTCCTTGTGCACGACGTCGAGTAGCACCTGGCGGCGATCGGCGGCGGCCAGGACCTGTTCGCGGAGCGCGGTGCGGACGGCGTCGGCCGCCTGGTGGCCGCGGAGGCCGGCGATGACGCAGGGCTCCGCCGCAGCCAGCGCGGCGTCGAGCATTCCTGGGCGCCAGGACGCCGGTAGCTCCGTGAAACCCGGTCGGGTCCACGTCACCGACACGGCCGGCAGTTCCAGGGCGCGGCGGTGGCGGACCAGGGCCTCGCCGACCGCGGTGGCCGACGCGTCCGTGCCGGAGTACAGCAGGACGAACGCGGCGAGGTTGTGCCGCAGCGAGGCCTCGTGCAGGGCCAGGGCG
>Ga0081539_10001203_pt1 | contig 46667 bp, 44 predicted proteins | sample TabmetS4T2R2_FD_71023 | JGI IMG/M metagenome (GOLD analysis project Ga0081539, IMG submission 71023) | Tabebuia heterophylla rhizosphere microbial communities from the University of Puerto Rico - S4T2R2 | ecosystem: Host-associated > Plants > Roots > Rhizosphere ... | reverse complement strand
AGTCGCTCCGCCGCTTCGGAGATTCCAAGAAGATTGACCCCGCTTCGGCCCACCTGGCACAGCTCGCGGATAGCGGCCTGGGAAAAATCGCGGCCATAGTGAGCGCAAATCATCCGGAGCGCGGCCGCTCCGCAGTCCATTGCGTCGAGCTGAGCGAAAAATCGAAACTTCTTTTTCATCGGGCCGTGCTCTACCAGGCGCAGGATCGCGGTACAAGGAAACAGGAGAGCCCGTTCACGAGCTCTCCTGTATCAGTCGTCACGGAGATGCGCCAGCATCTCCGAGAAGGCGCCTTAGCTCCCCCGGGTGTGATGCCGGCGGGTGCGGCGATGGGTGCGGCGGGAGAGCGCATCCATGCTGCTCGAACGCGTCCGGCGGCGGGTGCGGCGATGGGTCCGACGATGAGTCCGACGACCACTACCCCCTGTCACCGTTTCCGGCGCGTTGATCGCGTCGGCGGCGAATTGATCGAGGATTGATTTCATATTTTCTCCTGTGTTAGTGTTGACTTGTTAGTTTGTTTCTGGCGCGGCAATCGTTGTCGCGCTGGAAGCAACCCTACTTACTCGCAAGGCGGATTTCCGGTCTGCTTTCGTAACGTCGTTGTAACCTTTCCAGGGGCCGCCCCTTGGCCCCGCTCTTCCGGTCCTTAGGCAAGGTCAAACCAGCGGTGGGAAAGGGCCGCCGCCGCCGTGATCCGATTTTCTGGAATGATCGTTAGGCAGGATTGCAACAGGTCTGTTGCCAGCGCCAGCTCTTCCCCGCGCAGGGAGGAATAGCGCCGCAACCGTTCCTTCAGCGAGACCTTCTGCACGACGGGCCGGAAACGAAGCGCCCCGTCATCTTCGAAGTAGGAGGCTCGAAAACGCGCCGATTCGATCATCTTCGGCGGAAAGGTTCCGCACAGAGCGGAGATGAGAACGAGCTGCTCATAATTGAGCGCCAAATCGACCAGATCGTCCGCCCCTTTCCTGTGCCGCCACGCGCGATCCTGCGTTTCTCGTCGCGTCCTCGTCGTGCTTGCTGGCTGCAGGCTTCGCCAGCCTCCTTCCAGGATTTCCGCCGAACAATCCAAGTCGACATCGCTCAGCTGAAGAGCACTCCAGACGGTTCCGAACCGGCCGCGACCGAGCGGCTCTTCCAAGCGATATTTTTGTCTAACAATCGTGCCCCGCGTGAGCTGCTCGGCTTCTTCTTCGGCGTTATCCTGGAGGGCGGCGGCTGAAAGCGGGAGCGGTTTTCCGCGCCGACTGAGTTCGTGATATTTCTTCGCCGCGGTCGCCGCTGGGTTGAAAAGGAGGCGATCGGTCAGCATTTCAAAAATGGTGCAGCCTAGACTCCAGATGTCGATCGAGGAACCCAACTCCGCTCCCACGATCACCTCGGGCGAATTGTATTCGCGAGTTCCGTAGATCGTGCCCTGTTGCAGCCGCTTCTCGGCATCACCCAAATCGGCTAATCGTGCGTCGGCGTGGCGAGGACGGTAGAGGATGTTATCGGGTTTGACATCGGTGTGGGCGTAGCCGGCGCGATGAAGGCAATTGAGCGCGGCAAAAACCTGCCGTCCGGCCCGACGGACGCGTGGCGGGGCAATTGGGCCGCGCTCGAGCGCTTCGCAAAGACTGTTGCCGTGCCGGTCGAAGGCGAGGCAGATGTGGCCCGCATGAATAAACGTCTCGTGCAGATTGATGATTTCCGGACAAATCTCACCGGACTCACGCAGACGTTGATAGACCGCGATTTCGTCCACCGCCTCGCGCGCATAACGGCGGCGCTGCACCTTGAGCGCGATGCGTTCCGCCACGCCGCCTAGCTGCCGGTGTTATCCACGAAGGCGCGGCGAATTTCGTAAAGAATGCGCCCGAGCAGGCGGATGTCTTCCGTCACAATGCGGCCTTCGCCCACCATCTCCTGCTTGAAGAGAAGGTGTTTGTGGAAACTGGTGACGAGCGGATAGGGAATATCGACCAGCACAAGATTCGCTCCCTGCCGCGCGACCTGCGAGATCGACTGCACTTTTCCGGAAACGATTCCGAACTCCTTGTAAGGGAAATCATCGAAGCGGATGTAAACCGGTTGTCCCGGCTTGATCTTGCCCGAGCCGCCCTGGCTGACCGACATTCGACCGATGAGCTGGGTCGTTTCCGGGACGATGAGAAAGACCTGCTTTCCCGCGCTCACAAATTGCTGATCGCTCCAGAAATCATAGAACGCGACCTTGCCCTCGCCCGGCGCGCGCAGAACGTAATCTGCTTCCCAAAGCTCGATCGCGCCGACCAGTTTGTTCAGCCGCGCCCGGAGGTCCTCCCGCGCGGTGCGCAGCGATTCGGCGCGCTCGTGTTCGAGATCGCGCAGTTCCTTTTCGGCTTTGGAAGCTTCCACCTCCGCCTCGCTCAAGGTGCGCTGGCCGGTCGTCTCAACCCGCATTTTTTCCAGCAGCGCCACCTCCTGCTCCTGCAACTCCGCGATGCTGATCGACTGGTTCTCGTGCAATTTCCTGACGCGTTCGATTTTTTCGCGGCCCAGCTCAACTTCGCGATGAAGCATGGTGGCTTGCTCGCGTAGCGAGGCGATCTGGGCCTTCTTCGCTTCCAGTTGCTTGCGCAGCAACTCCCCCGCCTTTTCCGCATAATCGTCGCTCAACCGGCTTTGCAGAAGGTGATAAGCGTTGAGGAAATCCGCAAACTGCTCCTGCAAACCGCCAAGGTCCTGACCGGCTCCGAAGCCCAGGTCCAGCTTCGGTTTTTCCTGCGCGAGCTGCTTTTGCAATTCGCGCAGCTTTTCCGAAAGGGCGAGAACGGCGGATGGTTGCACCGCACTCTTCATTACTGCCAGAATTTCCCCTTGCCTGACGCGTTGCCCCTCTTGCACGCGGAGGCTCTCGAGATGTCCGCTTTGCCGCGCCACTACTTCCATGACTGGTTGCGTTCCAGTCACCGTCACACGCGCCACGATCGTATCGGGATACTTGATAACAAGCGAGAGGATGAGCAAAAGAGCCAGCACGGCCGCGACTACGGTTGTGCCGGATCGGAGGAGCCAATGCGGCGGCCGGCTCATAAAATCGCGGACGTCGCTTCCCAGGTCGAGCGTGGCCGGCTGCGGGACGCGCGCTACCGGTTCCGGCTGTTTTTCGATCAAGGCTCGGGATTCGTCAGGCATGGAGAAAAGGCGTCAGACTTCTTGGATGACGCGCGCTTCGGCGCCGGGGCGATCCGGCCGTTCGCCGCCCTGCGGCGAATAGACCGGCGGCGCATTGACCGCTGCGTTCCCCATCTCGTCGAGCGAGCGGCGAGTCGCGGCGGCCTGCACGTACTTGCCCCAGCTTAAGTTATCGCGACCGGCGACATGCTCGCGCGCTTTGCGGATCGCCATCTCGGAAACGGCTTCCAACACCCAGCGGAAATTCTCTTCTCCGACGCTGGCTCGTTCCGCGTCCGGCGCCGGATTACAAAAATCGATCGCCACCGGGACGCCGTCCCGGATCGCGAACTCGACGGTATTCAGGTCGTAGCCGAGGTATTGATTCAACTGAAGCACGCCCCATTCGACGGCTTCGACAATGTTTTTTGGTGCTTTCCAATCGGTCACATAGCGCAGGTGATAAGGATGGCGCGGCTCGTAATTCATCACCTTGACGTGGCGCTGATCGATGCAGTAACAGCGGAAGTACATCTCGAATTTCACCTCCTCCTGCAACATCATGACCAGTTGCCCGGTCTCGCTGTAGGCGCGGAAGAATTCCTCCGGATTGTGCAGGCGATAGACATTTTTCCACCCGCCGCCAGCGAACGGCTTGAAGAAGGCCGGCCAGCCGACATAGGCGAAGATTGCTTCCCAATCGAGCGGGTAACCAAGGTTGCGGAAGGACTGATCGTTCGTCTCGGGCGGCGTGACGTGTGACGGCAGCAGGACAGTCCTGGGAACGGCGACGCTGATCCTGGTCGCGAGCGCGTTGTTGAAGAATTTTTCGTCCGCGCTCCACCAGAACGGATTGTTCACCACGGCGCAGCCGGTAAGGGCTTCGTTCTTCAGCCAGGCGCGGTAGAACGGCACATCCTGCGAAATGCGATCGATTACCACATCGTAGCCGGTCGCTTCGCCCTGGATGACCTTGTCGATCCGGACCGGCTCGGCCATGATCCCGCGGCCGCCCGTTTTCTGGTTGACCCGCTCGACAAAAGCAGGCGGAAAGCTCTGTTCCTGGCCGTAAAGAATTCCGATTTTTTTCATAGGCTGAGAAAAAGAAGGCCGACAGTCTGGCATCAGGGGAGGGAACTGGCAATTTCGGGGTTGGGGCGAGTATCCGCTCAATCTTTTTGTCCCAATAACTTGACTTCGACTGGCTCGCCTAACGAGACCGGGCGATTTGAGAGTTTGGTGGCACTCAGCGCCGGTTGCAGACCCGATTTCTCTCGACGATAAACCCGCTTCGCATGGCGCAAAAGCATACGCTCACGGGCAACATTCACCAGCATCCCCAGTTTGCCTCGCGCATTCTGCGCAATCGGCGCGACCTCCTGGTTTACCTTCCGCGTGGCTATGTTCGCGCCGCCCGCCGGCGCTACCCGGTGCTTTACCTGCACGATGGTCAGAACGTTTTCGATGCCGCGACTTCCTTCGCCGGGGTGGAATGGGGCGTGGACGAAACCGCGGAGCGTCTCATCCGGCAGCGACTGGTTGAACCACTCCTCATCGTCGCCGTCCCGAACATGGGGAACCAGCGCATCCACGAATACGCCCCCACCCGTGGGGTGATCGAAAGCAGCGCGCTACGCAAACGCAGCCGCGGCATGCTGCGGAGTTACGGGCGCTTCCTGATCGAGGAGTTGAAACCTTTCATCGATCGCCATTATCGGACGCGGCCGGAAGCAGAGTGGACCGGGCTTGGCGGCTCGTCGTTAGGCGGACTGGCTACGCTCGTCCTTGGGCTTTGGTTCCCTGATGTTTTCCGGCGGCTCGCGGTTCTCTCCCCGTCGATCTGGTGGGACGACTGTGTGATTTACCGCATCCTCGATCAGCTGAAAGAGAAAGCACCACTCAAGATCTGGCTCGATACCGGCACGAACGAAACCGGTTGGCAACGGGCCCGTGAGTTGCGCGACCGATTGGTAGAAAAAGGCTGGCGACTGGACGACGACCTTGAATATGTCGAGGCCCAGGGGGCGGACCACAGCGAGCGGGCCTGGGGCCAGCGGTTCGAGGCGGTCCTGCGCTATCTCTACCCGGCGCTGCCACCGGGAATGAAAGAACGGCCGCCAAGGCCATTGTTTGTCACCAGCGGCACTCGTTAGGCCAAGACGTTCCACGACCGCTCCCCATTCTTCTCATCCCGGGCCGCTGCAGGACGGCGGGGCGTGGCGCGTGAGGCCTGGGGCAGCATCAGGAATGCTGGTGAGCTCTCTCTCGCCGCGCTTCGCCCGGCTCGGGATGACAGAGTTTGGCGGCTGGCGCGATATGCGCTCCGTCCATCGGCTGCGCGAAAAATTCGTCAGGCGCCGTTTCTCGTTTTCGGCTCGGCGAAGTTGCCGAGCTTGCGGAATTTTTCGTAACGCGCCTCGAGCAGTTGCTCGATCGGCGTCTCGAGGAGGAGTTTGAGATTGCGGCGCAAAGCCCCGCCGAGATTGGCTGCGGCCATGTCGTAATCGCGATGGGCGCCGCCCTCCGGCTCGCTCACGATCTCGTCGATCACCCCGAGCCGCTTTAAATCTTCCGCGGTCAGCTTGAGGGCCTCCGCCGCCTCGGGACCGTGCTTGCGATCTTTCCAAAGAATCGCAGAACAGGCCTCCGGACTGATCACCGAGTAGTAGGCGTTCTCGAGAATCAGGACGCGGTCGGCCACGCCGATGCCGAGGGCGCCCCCGGATCCGCCTTCGCCGATCACACAAGCGATGACCGGCGTACGCAGGGTCATCATCTCGCGCAGGTTGACCGCGATGGCTTCGGCGATGTGCCGTTCTTCGGAGCCGATCCCGGGATAGGCGCCGGGAGTATCGATCAATGAAATTAGCGGGAGTCTGAATTTCTCCGCCAGCCGCATCACGCGCAGCGCCTTGCGATAGCCTTCCGGGTAGGGACAACCGAAGTGGCGCAGAACATTCTCCTCCGTGTTGCGCCCTTTTTGCTGGCAAAGGACGACGCAAGCTTGCGCGCCAAGCCTGGCCAGGCCGCACGGCATTGCTTTGTCGTCGCCGAAGAAGCGGTCGCCATGCAGTTCCACCCAGTCGGTGAAACAGCGCCCAATGTAATCAAGCGAAAACGGCCGTTGGGTGTGTCGCGCGATTTGCACTCGCTGCCAGGCGGAAAGGTTATCGTAAATCTGCCGGCGAGTCTCGCGCAGTTTTAGCTCCATCGATTCGACCTCGGAATCGAAGTCGATGTCGTGCTGATCGGAATGCGATTTCAGCTCCTGGAGCCGGCGCTGCAGTTCGAGGATTGGCTTTTCGAAGTCGAGCGGGCGTGAATCCATGGGATTCGTGATTCGAGAATCGTGAATCGTTACATCGACGCGGGGCTGATCGCCAACCCCGATTCACGATTTTACGATTCTCGATTCACGGTAACACCGTGACAGGCGTGCGGGGATTGACAAGCCCGCTCACCTCTTCCACGTCGCTTGCCGCCAGCCCGAGCCCTTCGGGAGGCGGGGGCACGTCGAGGATTTGATGCGCCTCGTCTGGCTCGGCATAAAGCACGTAACCCGGCGCGGCGAGGCGGATCCAGCGGGTGCTATTGAGAAATTCAGGGCTGCCGATCCCAATGCGTTTGCCGTTTTTCCAGGCGATGATCTGTGCGACCCGCGTGTTCAGCTTTGGCGGCTGTTTGCCCGGAAGTTTTTCTTCGAGGATCCGGTAACGCTTAAAGAACTGGCCATGATCGAGGAGGTAGAGCCATTTCGCATTTCGCTGAATGAGAAGGGAAAAATCGGGATGAGAAATGAGCAGCTTTTGCCCGATCCGGAGCCTGGTGCTGCTAAGATTGTTCATGCGCATGATCAGCTCCGGGGTGGATTTGGTTTTCTGCGCAATTCGGGCCAGCACATCGCCGCTGCGCACGACATATAGCTCCTTTTCCGGCGCCGGATAATCGCTCAGCAGGATGCGGGTGTTAACTTCCCCCAGCAGGTCCTGCGCTTCCCCCACATGGGGACCGCTCGGATAGCGCTGGATAAAATTGACCACGGCGGCGCGCGCTTCGACCAGCTTGCCATCCTCCTTCAATTTCTTCGCCGCCTCGAACTCCGGCCGGCCCACATCCGGCGTGGGGAAAGGCGTGGCCGCAGTCCGTTTTTCCGCCCGCGCCACCATTTCCGGATGGAGAAACGTCTTATAAGTGAAGAGCGCCGCGCCGCCGAAAATCGCGGCCGCGAGAAGCAGGGCGAGAATCCATTTCATGCTCGAGAAAGAATCGCGCCTAACGACTCCGAGAAGCTGCCACGAGGAACCCAGCGCGGGACCGCTCGACCCGCTCTAGCCTTTGCTCTTTGCGCGCGAAAAAAGCGCGTCCCAAAACCGGTAGCGCGGCAGTTCCACTTCATCGCTCCAGGTGAAATGGCAATCCTCGCAGTAGTACTCTTTCGGGAAGACCTTGAAGGCGAGAAGAATTGCCGCCATCCCGGTGGTGAGGAATTTTCGCGTTAACTGCGGATACTGGATCCGGGTGGAGTGGCACTGCGGGCAGCGCAGAGCCCCGATGTCGGGATCGGCGGCCTCCCATTCCACCATCAGTTCCTGGGCCCGGGCAAAATCGCTTTCCTCGACCATGACATGGGCATTCGCCTTCGGCTTCGACATGAAGGCGTAAGTCTGGAGATTGGCTTCGTTATGCAGATCGGCTTTCAAGCCGGCTTCGCGGAATTTTTCCTTCAGTCGTTTGGCTTTGGCCGGCTCGTTATAGGTCGCGATCGTAACCATAGATCTCCGCTTCTCGCGGATGTGCCTGATCAAACATCAACTGGCGCTCCAGTGCAACACTCCCGGGCGGGAACCATTGGTAAAGCATGAGGTAAACCAGCACTCCGGTGACTGAGACGTAGAGCCAGATCGGTATTGTCCATTTCGCGATTCGCCGATGGCGGTCCCAACGGCGCTGAAAGACCGGGATAAGAGTGAGCAGGACGAGCGGGAGAGTAACAAAGGCCAGAACGACGTGAGAGATGAGCATCGGAAAATAAAACCAGGCGATCAATCCACTGTAGCCGGAGGATTTTTCTCCCGCCTGGGCGTGATAGACAAGGTAGCCGGCAAGAAAGAAGGAGGAAGAGACGATCGCCGCGATCATGCAGGCGATGTGCTGCCGCCAATTCCCGCGCCGGATAAACCACCAGCCTAACGAAATGAAAACCGTGCTGATGGCATTGAAGGAAGCGTTGAGCGCCGGCAAATCGGAGACGGTCATGGACGCCAGGGAATCTAAACGCTTTTGTGGTGCTTTCATTCGCCTGACGCCAGCTTCCCGAGCCCACCAACCCGCCCCAACCCCCGAAGCCTTCACCCGGTCCCCGAGCGGCTCACTCCGTCTCCGAGGGCGGCCTCCCAGGCGGTTACCCCAGTCCCAGCGTGGGGCCGAGCCCTTGGGCCCAACCCTCCGCCCTTGGAGATCTGCCCCCGTCCGAATCGGTGATCCTTTAGAGCGAGAAGTGTTCGTTAACAAAACTTTGACGCATATGCGCCACCTAATCGGTAGGTACTCCTCGCAATACGCGTGGACCGTCAATCTCCTCTCGCTCTTGCCGGAGGCGGCAACCCCGCGAAAGATTGCGAAGATGCCGGCGGCCGCCGTTCCGCGAAGGCGCGGTAGATGCGCAGCTCCTCGATCCGATATTTCCCCCCTAACGAGTCGCGCAACCCGACGAGGTTGCGCGGGCCGACCCGGGCGAAAACCCCCGCAATTTCCTTTTGCTGCGCCAGGGTGAAGAAGCGATCGAGTGCGATCGGTGCGCCTTGCTCGATGGCGAGCGCGAGATGCGCCGCAACCGTGCTTCGAACATAGCCACGGGCCCGCGCGATCTGGTCGATGCTCTCGCCCGCTTCGAATCGGCGCAGCGTTTCTGCTTCACTCTCGTTGAGGTGTTTCCGCGTCGGCGGTGCGACCGGTGGCGGAGCACGGAAATTCTGCCGCGGATTGTTCCCGAGATAGTCCCCGATTGCGCCGAGAAATGGCTCGGCAAAATCCTTCAGCTTCTGCTCGCCCACACCCGGGACGCGGCGGAATTGTTCCGGGTTTGTGGGGTAAGCGCGGGCCATTTCGCGCAGGGCAACATCGGAGAAAATGACATAGGCCGGGACGTTGCGTGCATCGGCCAGTCTTCGCCGGAGGAGCCGGAGTTGTTCGAAGAGCGTCTCGTCACACTCGATGTTGCCCGCCCGGTCCTTCGCCCGCGGGGTCTCCATGTCCGGCTGCTTCGTCAGCGTGATCGGCAGGCGCTGCCGGAGCGCTTCCCGCCCGGCGGTCGTCAGGCTGAGGGTGGCAAATTTTCCCGGCGCCGCCTCGATCAGGCCGAGCCGGAGCAGTTCGCGGCCGAGCGCCTGCCAGGCGGGGCGGTTCAGCTCAGTACCGATGCCGTAGGTCGATAGCTGGTCGTGGCCCCGCTGGCGCACCGCCTCGCTCTTCGCGCCTGTCAGCACTTCGACGATGTGATTGAGCCCGAAGCTAAACCCGCTTTTCTGCTGCACCCGATGGACGCAGGAGAGAAATTTCTGCGCGGGGATCGTGCCATCGAACGTCTCCCGTGGGCTGAGACAATTATCGCAGCCGTTGCAGGGTTGGTCAGGGCGTTCTTCTCCAAAATAGCGCAAGAGCACGCGGCGCCGGCATTCGCGCGTCTCGGCAAAGTGAACCATCTGGCGCAACTGCTCGCGGGCAATGCGCGCTTCGCTTTCGCTTTTTTCGTCGATGAAGCGGGTCTGCTTCACGACGTCGGCTGCGCTGAAAAGCAGCACGCAATCGCTCGGCAATCCATCCCGCCCGGCCCGGCCTGTTTCCTGGTAATAGCTCTCGAGGTTCTTCGGCAGGTCGTAGTGCACGACAAAGCGGACGTTCGGCTTGTTGATTCCCATCCCGAAGGCAATCGTCGCGCTGATCACCCGGACGTCATCACGCAGAAACATCTCCTGGTGCCGGGTGCGCTCCTCGGCTTCCAGACCGGCGTGATACGGCTTGGCGGAGATAGCGTCCTCGTTCAGCTTGCGCGCGATCGCGTCGGCACTCTTGCGGCTCGCGCAATAGACAATCCCGCTCTCGTGGGGGCGTTGTTGCAGAAACTCGAGCAACTGTTCGTAGGGCGAATCTTTCGGCACGACTCGATAGGTCAGGTTGGGCCGGTCGAAGCTCGCGACGTAGCAGCGGGGGTCACGCAGTTGCAGTTGCCTGATGATGTCGTTCCGGACCCGCTCGGTCGCGGTCGCGGTCAGGGCCATGATCGGGACCGTGGGAAAAATCTGCCGGAGCTTTTTCAGTTCGCGGTATTCGGGGCGGAAATCGTGGCCCCATTCACTGATGCAATGCGCTTCGTCGATCGCGATCTGGGCAATGTTCCAGTCCCGGGCGCGTTCGAGAAAGCGCTCGAGCATGAGCCGCTCCGGGGCGACGTAGAGGATGCGGTATTCGTTGCCATGCAAACCCCGCAGGCGACTGCGCGCCTGGCTGCCGTCGAGGCCGGAATTGAGAAAGGTCGCCGGAATCCCGCTCGCCTTAAGGGCATCGACCTGATCTTTCATGAGCGAAATGAGAGGGGACACCACGATCGTTAGGCCATTTCTGAGAAGGGCGGGAAGCTGAAAGCAGAGCGACTTCCCGCCACCCGTCGGCATGAGCACGAACACATCGCGGCCGGCGAGCGCATCGCGCATGATCTCCTCCTGGAGCGGGCGAAAGGCACTGTAGCCGAAATGGTTTTTCAGGGCGGGAACGAGGTTCTCCATGGCCAAGTTATGGTCTGATTGGCCGCCTCAGACAAGCGCGAAAGAGCCGCTTTTCGGTTGCAACCTGCGCGGCATCGGAATCTATCAAGGGGTGTCTCCTTTTTTCGTCTTCATCACCAGCTGCTTTCTCGCGCTTTACGCAGCGGCGGCCGACGAGCCGATTTGCGGCCTTTGGTATAACGAGGAGCACGACGCGAAGCTCGAACTTTATCGCCAGGGAGAGACCTTCGAGGCAAAAATCGTCTGGTTGAAGGAGCCGCTCGCGGATGGCAAGCCCAAGGTGGACAAAAACAATCCTGATCCGGCCTTGCGCAAGCGGCCGACGCTCGGCCTCGTCGTTCTCGAAGGGCTGCACAAAACCGGTGAGCCGAACTTCTATGACGGCGGCCGCATTTACGATCCAAAAAATGGCAAGACCTACGATTGCCGGATCACTTTCCGCGGCGACACCCTCGCGCTCCGCGGCTTTGTTCTCGGTCTGCCTTTTCTCGGTCGGAGTGCGATCTGGGCGAAGGCGGATTAACGCGGCCGGGCGATTTCGAATCCGTCCCGGGGTGAATTCGTTTCGCCTAACGAACTGGGGCGGGCGATTCGCCTTGCCAGAGCCACTTCAACTCCTGGTCGAGGACCTGGCCAAATCGCCGGCCCTCCTTCTGAAAAGCTTCAACTTCCGCTGTTGTGTAAACGAGATCGACCGGGACTGGCAGCCGCGGGCGTTCGAATTTCCCCGCCCGCTCATGAAATGGCTCTTCGGCGCGGCGGAGGACCAGCACGAGATCGAGATCACTGCCCACTCCCCAGTCTCCGCGGGCATACGACCCGACGTAGCCGATGCCGAGGAGATCGGGTTGCGTCGGGCCGAAAGCGGTTGCCCATTTGCTCGCGGCGGCCAGAACGGTCGCGGGCTCAGGCCAGCGCAGCACGCGCGAACTCAATGATCTCTTCGGCATAAGTGATCGCCCGTTCGCTTTGTAATGGGCCGTAGTGTTCAAAAGGCGCGCCGCTTGGGTGGCCATTCGCGTAACGGGTTGGAATATAAAAATTGTCCAGTTCCTTTGCCTTTTCCACCAGGTCGGGGGGCAGCCCTTGGGCGTCAGGCAATTCGACCATCAGGTCTGCTATGACATGGCCAATTTCCACACCCCGTCTTAGATGAACCGCCTTGATCGCTTTCTCCGCGGCCTGCTGGGCAGCGAAACAGGCCCATTCATGCCGCCCGGCTCCTTGCGCTTCACCGGCGTGCTCCAGATCGCGCTCCGACTGTCGAAACCAGTCATGGAAACGATTTGGCATGGTCGTCAGGCGGCGCGGGTCGCGATTTTTTCCAAGAGCCCGGCGATGACCTCGTCGCGCGGCCTGGCGCCGAGGTTGCCCTGGCCATGAACGCGAACGCTGATGGCGTTTGCCTCCACGTCGCGCCGGCCGATCACAAGCATGGTGTGAACTTTCATCTGTTCGGCCCGCTGGATTTTGCCGTTGATCTTGTCGGTCGAGACGTCGAGTTCGGCCCGGACTTGTTTCGCGCGCAGCTCGGCGAGAATGCCGCGCGCGTAATCGAGCAGGGGCGCTTCATCACCGATCGGCAGGAGACGGACCTGTTCGGGATTAAGCCAGAGCGGAAAATTGCCGGCGTAATGCTCGATGAGGAAACCGATGAAGCGCTCGTGCGTGCCTAACGGCGCCCGATGAATGCAGAGCGGCGTTTTCTCGGTGTTGTCACGGTCCTTGTAAACGAGATCGAACCGCTTCGGGACGGCGAAATCGACCTGGTTGGTCGCAATGGTGAATTCGCGGCCGATCGCGCTCCAGACCTGCACATCGATCTTCGGTCCGTAAAACGCAGCCTCGTTAGGCACCTCGACGTAATTGATTCCGCTCCGCTTCAGGACTTCGCGGACCATGTTCTCGGTTTTGATCCAAAGCTCGGGTTCGTTGACGAACTTTTGCCCCAGCTTGGCGGGATCATGGGTGGAGAAGCGCATCAGGTATTTCTCGATCCCGAAGAGCTTGAAGTAATCGAGATACATCTGGTTAACAGCGTTGAATTCGCTCTCGAACTGCTCCTCGGTGCAGTAGATGTGAGCGTCGTTCATCTGGAGCGAGCGGACGCGCATCAGGCCGAAAAGCTCGCCCGATTGCTCGTAACGATGGCAATAGCCGTACTCGGCGAGGCGCAACGGCAAGTCGCGGTAACTGCGCGGGACAGCGGCGAAAAGCTTGTGATGATGAGGGCAATTCATCGCCTTGAGGTAATAGCGACTTCGGCCTAAGGCCTCTTTTCTCATCTGAATCTGTTTCTCGAGGATATCTCTGTAAGAAATGAGTCGTCTCTTCTGCTCCGAAAGCTTCTCTTGAGTAGAACCTGATATGGCGTCGCTTTCTTCCATCTCCGCTTGTAGCCTTAAGAGGAGGTCGTCTAATTCCTTACTAGCTCGCTCAATGCCTCTCTCGACACCGGCCTGATACTGCTTCTGCTCCGCTTCTGCGATGGCACGAATAGTTCCGCTAACTCTTTGTCCGGCTTCATGCTGAGCAGCGAGAACTTGGATTTCCTGTTCGACTTTCCGCAGTTGAAGGTCGCCCTGCCGCAATCTTTCCTCCGTCTCGGGATCCGCCTTTAAATGCATCGGCGGAAACATCGAGTCAGCGTAGTAGGGCAAATGACCGCTCTTTAAGTATAGCCTCTCGCGGGCGAGATTCGTCGTGCGCACACGTTGATATCCCGCGGCAAATTCCGTTTCCTTGGCCAGCTTCTCGAGTTCTTCAATGATCGCGGCGCCGCGGGGGAGCCAGAGCGGCAAACCCGGCCCGACATCGTCATCGAAAGTGAAAAGCTCCAACTCTTTCCCGAGCTTGCGATGATCGCGCTTCTTGGCCTCCTCAAGCATGGCGAAGTAGGCCTCGAGCTCCTTTTTGGTTTTGAAGGCGGTGCCGTAGATGCGCTGGAGCTGTGGGTTGTTCTCGTCGCCCTTGTAATAGGCGCTCGCTACACTCGTCAGGCAAAAGGCGCCGATGTTGCCGGTCCGCATGACGTGGGGTCCGGCGCAGAGATCGGTAAAGTCGCCGTTACGATAAATCGAGATCTCTTCGCCCGGCTGAATGTTATTTTCAATGATGTCGAGCTTGAACTTGGACGGCTGATCGCGTTTGCCTAACGACGCCAGCTCGCCCCGTCGCGCGAGGGCCAGTGCTTCCTCCCGGGTCACGACCGAGCGCTCGAATCGGTGGTTGGCTTTGATCTCCTGCTTCATCTCCGCCTCGATCTTCTCGAAGTCCTCGGGCGAAATGCGATGGTCCAGCTCGACGTCGTAATAAAAGCCGTTCTCGACCGGCGGCCCGGCGGCGAACTGCGCCTCCGGCCAAAGCCGCAGGATCGCGGTCGCCAGGACGTGGGCGCAGGAATGACGAATCCGTTCCAGCTCGCTCATGGGCGGGCCTTCGTGCGCCGCTGGTTCGGCGGCGGCGGCGACATCTTCGGCGGCTGAGCCTTTCTCGTTCATCGGGTGGCAAATTAGGGCTGCAAAGTAAGCAGTCTAAGCCGAAATTGCATCATGACAGAGCGACTCATTCGTCCATTTTTGGCCTTCCTCATGATCCTGCTCGGCTGCCGGATGGCGACGGCCGGCTTTTACGAGCGATGCCAGGAAATGGTGAAAGCGCAGGTGATCATGCGCGGGATCACGAACGATAACGTCATTGCCGCGATGCGCGCCGTGCCGCGTCATCTTTTTGTTCCGATCATGATGCGCCGGCTTGCTTACGACGATCGGCCGCTGCCGATCGGTTATTATCAAACCATCTCGCAGCCTTACATGGTCGCACTGATGAGCGAAAAGCTGGCGGTGAAACCGGGCGAGCGCGTCCTCGAAGTCGGGACCGGGTCCGGTTATCAGGCGGCGATTTTGGCGCAAATGGGGATGAAGGTTTACACGATCGAGATCGTCGAGCCACTGGCCCGGGACGCCGAAGCGACTTTGAAAAACCTCGGCTATAAGGACGTAAAGGTGAAAACTGGCGACGGCTTTCGCGGCTGGCCCGAATTCGCCCCCTTCGATGCGGTGATCGTGACCTGCGCGCCGGAAAAAGTGCCGCCGCCCTTGGTCGAGCAAACCAGGGAAGGCGGCCGGATCGTCATCCCGGTGGGCAAGCCGGGCGATCAGAAGCTTTACGTTATGGAAAAGAAGGAGGGCAAGCTGGAGAAAGAAGCCATCGTGCCGGTGGTTTTCGTTCCGATGACCGGTGAAGCGGAAAAGGCGGAATCGAAGAGGTGAGGTTCTGTAGCCGCTAGCCGCGTTTGCTGAAAATCTTCAGTTCGTCGGCGGCTTTTTTAAGCTCTTCGAGGGTTTGGAGAGCGGCTTCCTGTTTTTTGAGGGTTGCTTCGTTGGTCGCCTTCATTTCCTGGAGGATTGCTTTCAAGCTCTTGGGGTCGCCAATGGCGGCTTTGGCCGCGGCCACCGGTGCGGCCGGAGCAGGGGTCGCAGCCTGAATAATAACCTCCGGCGTAGGCGACTGCGCGTTAAGGAAACCGACCATCAGACCGACGCCGGCGAGCAATGCGAGAGCAAGATGTTTTTTCATCCTAACGACCCCCCCGGCTGGCGTAGATACGCGCGACCCGGACCGCTTCCGCCACCTCGGCCAGTTTGGCTTCGATCTTTGCCTGGTTTTCGGCGATCTCGAGTTGCTGGGCCTGCACTTCTTTCAAAACGATTTCCAATTCCTTCTGGTCGTTCGGCGCGATCGATTGCGCGACGAGTGTGGTCGCCAGGGCAACGAGGGCAGCGAGCAGGGTGAGCTTTTTCATAGGCAAAAGATTGCCGATAAGCAAAGCAATTCACGTTCCCTTAGCGGCGCCGAAGAGGTTCAGGCGCGGAAACTGCTTGCGGTAGGGAGAGCAGTCGTTACGCTCTGCGCATGGCCGGGCCGGGAATGTACCAATCGCAAAATCTTTCCCTGCAACAGGTCCTCGCCCCGCAGCTCCAGCAGAGTCTGCTCATTCTTCAGGCGCCGCTCCTCGAGCTGCGCAATCTCGTCCAGCAGGAAATGGAAACCAACCCGGTGCTGGAGGAATTGGCCGAACCGACCGAGGAAGAACGCCAGACGAGCGACAGCGATACGGCTGACGACAACTTCAAGGAGGAATTCGATCAGCTGGCAAAGCTCGACGACGAATGGCGCGATTACATGGCGCAATCGAGCAGCTACAGCGCTCGCTCGCAGGAGGACGAGGAAAAGCGCCAGTTCTTTTTCGATTCCATCGCAACCCATGAAACGCTCCAGCAGCATCTCGTTGGGCAACTCAACCAGACCGCGCTCAGCGCCGACGATCGCAAGACTGCCGAACTGATCATCGGTAACATCGACGATAACGGTTTTCTCCAGACCACGCCGGAAGAGATGGCGATGAATACCGGTATTCCCCAGGAGGAGTTCGAGCTCATGCTGACCCTCATCCAGAGCTTTCATCCGCCCGGGGTAGGCGCGCGCGACCTGCGCGAATGTCTCCTCATTCAATTAAAACGCGACGGCCGCGAAAAAACTCTCGAGTACCGGATCGTGGCTGATCACATGGTCGATCTCGGGAAACGGCGTTTCCCGGAAATCGCGCGCCGGATGGGGATCACGCCCGAGCAGGTGCAGAAGGCGGCCAACAGCATCGCCCAGCTCGATCCGCGCCCGGGCCAGATTTTCGCCGAGGCGCCGCAGAATTACGTCGTGCCCGACGTAACGGTGGAAAAAATCCAGGGCCAGTACCAGGTGATCCTGAACGGCGAACAGATTCCGCACCTGCGCATCAGCAACACCTATAAGGACATCATGGCCCAGGGCGGGAACGGGAGCGAGGTGAAGGATTACATCCGGGACAAAATCCGGAGCGGGAAGTTCCTGATCAAATCGATCCACCAGCGGCAGCAGACCATTTCTAATATCGCCCACCAGATTGTCGCCCGGCAGAAGGAGTTTTTGGAAAAAGGCACCGCCTTTTTGAAGCCGATGACGATGGTGCAAATCGCCGAAGCGGTCGGGGTGCACGAGACCACGGTGAGCCGCGCCATCTCGGGCAAATACATCTCCACTCCGCAGGGTGTGTTCGAGATGAAATACTTTTTTACTCCGGGCTACCAGACTTCGAGCGGCGCCGCGGTCAGCAACACAAGCGTGAAAGAGGCGATCTTCAACCTGGTGAAAAATGAAACGGGGAGCGCGCCCTTGAGCGACAAGGAGATCGTCGAAATTCTCGGGCAACGCGGCATTCCGATCGCCCGGCGCACGGTGGCGAAGTACCGGACGGAACTGAATATTCTTCCGAGCAACATGCGGAAGAAATATTGAGCCGTGAATCGAGAATCGCTAAACCGTGAATCGGGTCGCGCGATTCGCCTAACGACCTGCTAATTTCGAATCTCGAATCTCGAATCTCGAATCTTGGATCACGATTCACGATTCACGATTCACCGAACACCATGTCACCATCTCTCCGTCGCCGCGTGATCACGGAATGGCGCGGCCTGCCTTCGGATGCGCCGCCCGACCGTAGCCAGGCGCTGAGCGAAGTTCTGCCGAAGGTCATGGGCAAGCTCGGTCTGCGAGAGCGCCTGCACGAGAACCAGGTCCTGGCGGCGTGGAAAAGCGTCGTCGGAGAGTTCATCGCGGGCCATTCCTCACCGGCGGCCCTGCGCGACGGCGTGCTTTACGTGCATGTGCTCCAGCCTTCGCTGCATTACGAGCTCGACCGGGTAAAGAGCGACATCCTGCGGAAGTTGAAACAACGCTTCGGAGCGCGCGTTATTCGCGAGGTCCGCTTTCGCATCGGCTGAAATCAACCTTACCTAACGAACGGGGTCGGCTGGACAGTACTGGCGATCTGGCTTACCGAGGTTGGCTATGTTCGGTCCGACCAAAATCTATTTCCTCGGCGTCGCTCTTCTGAACGCTGCCTGGGTTGGCAAGTAACTGCTCTCTGATGTGCGCAAGTTCCGCCTGAGCACGCTGCGCCGGGTCGCACTGCTCCTCTTCTTCGGGCTCTTCGTCGCAATCGTGCTCCGCTGGATTTCGCTCGAACGACTCCGCCTGAGCATGCAGCGTTTGGGGCCGCAGGCGTTGAGCACGCCGACTGCACCACCGCAACTGCCGACCGCCACCCCCTGGCGCACGCCGATCATCACCGGCCGACTCGACACGGCAAAATTGTGGAGCGGGATCACCGTCCATGCCCGGGTCGATCCGGCTCCGGGCGCCGCGGCCTCGACCGAGCGACAGGATCCCGAGAGTTATGTGCTCGATCTGGATTTGAACGTGCGCGTCCCGACGCCGAATCGAACGCTGGAAGAACTGGCCCAGATTACGCCGGAGTTGCCAAAATTGTTGCCGCAGTTAGCAACGACGATCGGTCCAGTCTCGCCCCTTTTTCAGGAACTTTACGACCTCAAGATCCAAGTCCTGCGCCAGAATCTGGTCAGACTCGATCAATTGCTTTCCCGGCACAATTTTTACGATTGCCAGACGATTCTGCGTCTGCGCCACCCGCAGACCAAACGGGAAGCCATACTTCTCCAAGCCGACATGGACGTCGATGCAGACGGCTCAGACGCCGATCGCTTGCCAGGGATTGATGGCAGCTCGGCGAATTTCAAACCCTTCACCAGTTATCGCTGGCGCAAGAAGACGTCCAACCCGAATCCGTTTCTCGCTCCGGCGGAAGAAAAACTGCGCCGTTACGAGATCGAGTTCGCGCAAAAAGGCCTGACGATCGAGCGCAACCGCGACCTGCGCATCGGCATCCAGCGCATGAAAGCAGAGGTCGACTCACTCAAGCGTTTCAGCTTTCTCATCGCCTCGACCGATCCCTATATCGTGTTGCCCGGAGTCTTCGCCCGCAGCAAAAACAATGGGCAGGTGGGCGACTACGCCGTCGTGATCCATGGCGCTCAGATTTACCCGGCGATCGTCGGCGACGTCGGTCCGGGCGATCGGGTCGGAGAAGCCTCGCTTCGGATCGCGAAGGAAATCAATTCGCTCGCCACGGCCTATAACCGACCGGTGAGTGAGCTGAAGGTGAGCTACCTGATTTTTCCGAACACGGCCGAGACCCCTTTCGGGCCGCCGGACCTAAAAAAGATTCGCGCCCGCTGCGAGAAGCTGGTGCAGGAGCTGGGCGGGGCGAGCGTGCCCCTCTACGAATGGGCCAATTTGATCCCAACGCCAACGCCGACGCTGACGCCGAGTCCCTCACCTACTCCGCGGCCGAGTCCCTCCCCTAACGAATCGCCTGTGGTGACGCCGACCCCGGAGGTTTCTCCCACCTTCGCCTACCCTACGCCTTCACTCTCGCCGAGCTTCACCCCCGCCGCTACTCCCGCGAGTTCTTCGGCCGCGAGCCCGTCATCGACAGCGGAAGCCTCGGCAACGCCTTCAGCCTAACGAACGCATGGGCTTTGCGATTCGACCTCGGGCCGCGGCAAATCCGGGCTCATCATCCCGGCTTTCCATCGCGGCGAGCCCAACTCCATCGAGCCGAAGGGCAGCTTGGGCTTAAAAAAGAGCGACCGCGGGTTAATCGCCGGGCCGGACTTGCGGCCGGATGCCGATATCGCGCATCTTGTCCTGGCCGCCCTTCCGGCGCTCGGCCGCGTTCGTAAAGGTGTCCCTCGTCAGATTGCTGGCATTTCGAGTCGTCTCGACGACGGCTGCGAGACTTACGCCGTTGGACTGGGCGACATTCGTCCAGCTATGACCCTTGGCACGGAGAGCGGCGATCTCCGAGACCTTGCCATAATCACCATGCGCAATGGCGTTGATCGCGCAGAGCTCACCGAAGCGCAGTCGCAAACGATCCTGCTGGGCCTGCAATTGGTTCGGGCTCACCCCCGTCACCCTCGAGACCGCGGCGACGACAAACGGACGCTCGTCCTTCGAGCCCGCAGCGGCGTTCAAAACGGTGATATTGCCGAGAAGCGCGCGTTCGTCCGTTCCAGTAATCCTTTTCGGCACCCGGACATAACCGCCGCCTAACAAGGTGCCGGTCTGAGGTGGAACGTAAATGCTTTCGTAAGCGCTGTCATCGTTCTGGTTTGACTGCACATCCACCCTGCTCACCGCCGTGGTGGAACCAGCCGAGGCAACAGGCCCGGCGTTTTGCGGCGGCGCGGCGCAGCTCGCAATCAGGCAGCTTAGGGCAAAAAGGGCGATATTTGACTTTGGCATACGTGAGATTGTTTCTATCAGCCGCGGCGAAAAGGTCAAGCCGCAAAACCGGTTGTTGCCGAGGGCAATCCCAGTGCTCCTCGCGCCAGGGTCGAGGAGCTCGAGGAAGCTAAGGAAAGAACAGGCATTCTCGTTAGGCAAGAGGCGGTCTCGCCGGGCTCTTCCGCATTGCTCTCGGCCTGGCGGAAAAACAAAGGTGGTTGATTCGGCGGCGCGACATAGCACCGTTCAATGGCCCGGCCGAGAGCAATGATTAAGATCCAAAAATTATTCCTGACGCTTGCAGTGGCATTGGCTGTCGCCGGCAGGACCGAGGCACGGATCGGCGATAAGGAAGCGGAAATCCACGCTCGTTACGGTGATCCGATCGCGCAGCTGACGGCGAAAACGAGAGATCCAGGCGCGGTGAAATGCTATTTTTGGAAGGGTTATATCGTCGCCGTGACTTACCTTGGCGGACGCAGCGCGCGCGAGATCTTTACCAAGGCGAATAATTCTCATCTCACCGCTGCGGAAATCGACGCCGTCTTGAAGGCAAACGCCGGCGGTTTGAAATGGCAGGCGGAGGAAATCGTCTACTCGAAAGGCGCCTCCCCCGGCGTGCGACAATGGCGAACCAGCGAGGATGGCTCGCGCATTGCCTTTTACGACTCGGAAACCCGCGCTCTTTTCATTTCGACTCAGAGATTCGTTGAGCTGGTTAAAGCAACCCAGCGACAGATCACGCTCAGCCGCGGGAACCCAGTCGCAGGGCCAGCCGGCGCTCGCCCCATGGGCGGCACTGGGGTGGGCGCGCTGAAAAATGCGGCCACCGTCCTCGACAAAGGCGCGATGATGGCGCGGCCCGGGCAGTCGAAGCCCTCGGCCAGCCCGAGTAACTAGCAGCGCCTGAATCTTTGTTGTGCCCTGTCCAGATTCACGATCGCCTGGGGACAAACAAACCCGACGCGATCGCCCGCAAAGCGTTGCGCAATTGTAACAATTGATTTTTTGCCGACTTGCGAACGCCTGATTACAAAGGCAGACGTGGTGATTAACCGCACGAATCGCTATCGTGCCGCCTGGATTTCAGACCTTCATCTCGGGACCCGGGGAAGCAATGCGCGGGCTTTGCTCGCTTTTCTCAAGGAGAATGACTTCGACACGCTCTACATCGTCGGCGATCTGATTGATATCTGGTCGCTTCGGCGCGGAATTTATTGGCCGCAGGAGCACAACGACGTCATTCAAAAGCTCCTGCGCAAGGCGCGTAAAGGCACCCGCGTCATCTACATTCCCGGCAACCACGACGAATTCCTTGGGAGCCACCTCGGGGCCTATGGCGCGATCACGATCCAGAAGCATGCGGTGCACATCACGGCCGATGGGCGCCGCATCTTTGTCTTCCACGGGCATGAGCTCGATACCGTCGTGCAAAATATCAAGTGGCTCGCACTTTTGGGTGACCTCGGTTATCAGTTCCTCCTCGGGCTTAACCCGATCGTGAACGCGATCCGGCGAATCTTTGGCTATGGCTATTGGTCCCTCAGCAAAGCGGTCAAAGCCCGGGTCAAAGATGCGGTCAGCTTCATCGGCGCCTATGAGGAGGCGATCGCGCGTTACGCGGAGCGCTATAATGTGCAGGGCGTGCTCTGCGGCCATATTCACGCCCCGATTATTCGTCAGATCGGGAAGCTGACCTATTATAATAGCGGGGACTGGGTGGAAAATTGCTCCGCTCTGGTCGAACACGACGACGGCGAGATCGAGTTGCTCACCAATCTGTTCATGCCGGTGCCGGAGCTTGCCCACCCAACCCCGCCGCCGCCTCGACGACTTGGTCTGTTGCCAGAAGAATCCGATGAAAAAGAAAATATCCGCCCACCGGAAAGAGCCGAACCACGAAGTTTCGCCGGCCAATTCCCTGCTCGCTGATCTCGCTAACCTGCGGCGCACGCTGCGTCGCACCGGCCGCGCCTATCTCGAGCGACTGGAAAGGGAGATCGACGAAGTCGCCGCCTGGGCGAGGGAGCGGGCGAAGGAGCCCAACCTCCCCAAGGCTCGGATTCGCGACCTGGGCGATATGATCACCCTGGTGCGCAAGATCGATGGCAAGCCAAGCAAGGGACGTCGGCGGGACCTGAAAAAAATCGACTCCACGGTCGAAGACTTGCGCGAGCTGATGGACCAGAAGGCTTCTCGTTAGGCGGGAAGAGGCTTTCTGTGCGCTGCAGCCAGCGCAGGCTACGGCAGCGCGAAGTTAGTTGAAAAGCTTCTCAGGCGTCACGCGATTGCAGGCGATGCGGGCCATTCCCGACCGTAGCGTAATGTCCGCCGTTCAAAGGCGCCCGGTTTCTCCGCGAAAAACCGGGCGCCAAGATCAAGCGCGACCGTTTCCAGCTCACCCTCCCGGATGCAGATGAGGCCGAGGAGAAGGCTGCATTCTTCCTCCGGGATTTGCTCGGTCGCTTCCAGCCAGGCGCGAAGAAAGGCCAGGTCATGTAAATCGCCCAGATGCTCGCCGAGGGCGTCGGTTGCCTTGGCCATTTCGCCCAGAACAATGCGATTAAGGTTTCGGAGAATGCGCGCCTGGTACCAAATCTCTTTCACCCGCTTACGCCAGGTGTGGAAATTCTCCGTCGTCGGCTCCGAAGAGACGGTGCGATAAGTTTTGCGCCCCCGGCGATAAGACTCTTTCAACGCGCAGCAAAGATCCCCGATCGCGAGATGGTCGAGTGGCCAGCCTTCGATCCGGTCGCAAATCCGTTCTAGCGCGGTGACCGTGTCCCGCTGACGCTCGGCGAAGTTGTGGATCACCGAAGCGATCTCTTCTTCGAGGAGCGCGATGGTTTGCCTAAAGACGTTTTCTTCCTGTTCGCAATCGCTGGCCAACCGGCGCACGACTTCCAGCCGCACCCGGGCGTCGCGCGAGCCGGAGAGACTGCGCGCCACCTCGCCTAGCTGACAATTTTCCTCCTTGTAAATTTCGTCGCCGATCCCCTCGCGGACGAGACGAAGCAGAGCGCGCGCTTTCTTGATGTGCTTGCGGGTGGCGTGGACGGCTTCAGCTTCCTCGCCGCCGAGGGCCTCGCTGATTTTGAGCATCGCGGATTGCAGTTGTTCGCGCGCGATCCGGCGCAGACCGGTCGCGATCGGCTCCCGCGTTTTCAGGCGATAACTCATGACCGTTGTCGTTAGGCAATGGATGCGCCCAAAGTGCGCTACCCCGCATGGATTCGAACCATGAATAACGCCTCCAAAGGGCGCTGTGTTACCGTTACACCACGGGGTATCGACCAGGTCGAACGCGCACTGTCAGCCGGGTAATCCCGTCGCCGCGCCTCGCAGCTTAGAAAAGCCGGAGGCACTTCGCAAACATTCCCTCGCGCCGCCGCTCGGGAAACCTTGGCGGCCAGCCGAAGCGAGATAAGGTGCGCGGAGATTGAAGATCGATCCCGAAGCATTTCGCGTCGCACCGGGTCGCACCCTGCGGCTAAACAAGTGGCCGACGAAAACCGCGCCGCTTTACAAGACCAAGGCGCATTATCGGAAAATCCTGCAACGGCAGATCGAGGAGTTGAGCGAACAGCAGAGCCTCCTCTACGCCCAAAACAGCTACGCCCTTCTCATCATTTTCCAGGCGATGGACGCGGCGGGTAAAGACAGCGCGATCAAGCACGTCATGTCCGGCATCAACCCTCAGGGTTGTCAGGTCTTTAGCTTCCGCCATCCCAGCCCGGAGGAGCTTGAGCACGATTTCCTCTGGCGGGCCACGCGCTGCCTGCCGCAGCGCGGGCGGATTGGGATTTTCAATCGCTCCTACTACGAAGAGGTGCTGATTGTGCGGGTACATCCCGACATTCTGCGCGCGGAAGCTTTGCCCCGGGCGCCGGTCGGCGAGGCGATTTGGCAAGAGCGTTATCGTTCCATTAACGACTTCGAGTTGCATCTCCACGACAACGGCACGCGGATCTTGAAATTTTTCCTCCATCTCTCGAAGGAAGAACAGCGCCGGCGTTTCCTCGACCGGCTGAAGGAGCCGGACAAGAACTGGAAGTTCAACGTTGGCGATCTGGGGGAGCGCGCGCTCTGGAATGAATACATGATCGCCTACCAGGAATGCCTGCGTGCGACCAGCACCGACCACGCGCCCTGGCACGCCATTCCTGCCGACGACAAGAAGAACGCGCGGCTGATCATCGCGGAGACGATTCTGCGGAGGCTAAAAGCGCTCAAGATGAGCTACCCGCAACCGGACGAGGCCCACCGCAAAGAGCTCAAATCGATGCGGAAAATACTCACGGAGGAAAAGAGTTGAGGATTGCCCTAACGCCTAACGAAGCAGCTTGTCCAGGGTCGGGTCGGGCGCGGCCCCCAGAGCGAGCGCCTTTTCGTAATGCCGCCGGGCCAGTTCTTTGGCCGGCGGCTGCGAGGTGAAATAAACCACCGCGAGATTGAAATGAGCGTCGGCGTATTGGGGATTATCCGCGATCGCCTCGAGCATTTCTTTTTCCGCCGCCTCCTGCCAGCCTTTCTGACTGGCTGTGATCCCGAGATAATTATGTGCGGTCGCGCTCTTCGGATTGATCGCCAGCGCCTTGGTCAATTCCGAGAGGGCATCGTCAAATTTTGCCTCCTGGTAATAGACAATCCCGAGCGTGGTATGAGCGAACTCGTCCCGCGGATCGATCGCGATCGCTTTCTTCAGGGTCAGTTCCGCGGCCTTCAACTTGCCGTTGCGAAAAAGGACCACCCCGAGATTAGAGAGTGAGTAGAGATTGTTTGGATCTTTGGCCAGGATCTGCTGGTAAAGCTGCTCCGCCTTCCTGAATTTGCCCTGATCAAAAGCCGCCTTCGCCTCACGCGCGAGAGGCAGCAGATCGGCTGGCACACCGGGCCGGAAGCTGGTCCCGCCCACCTCGCCGCCAATCTTATTTCCCTCCCCGGACGCGACCGAATCGAGCGAAGCCTCCTCGGCTGCGGGAGTCGAGGTCGGACTGGCGGGGGGGTTGGTGATTGCGATTGGCTGGGCCGGTTTCTCCATCGTCAGGCTGGCCCTTACCGTCCCTGGGGCGGAATCGGAAATCGCCACGACCGGTCTTTTCAAAAGCGCCAGCTCTTCCGGGCTCAGCCTGGTGATCGGTTCGGCCAGAAGCTGGATTTGCTGAGTGAGAACGTCGGATTTGATCTGGAGTTTTTCGAACTCCGCCAGCATCAGTTTCTTGGCCTGTTCCCGGCGCGCTTCCTCCTGCCGTTCCCGCATGACGATCGCGCGCAGCATCTGGTTTTCCTTTACGAGTTGCTCGGTTTCTTCCGGCGATGACCCGGTCAGCTTGGCGGCGGCGAGTTGGCCGCTGACTTCGTCGAGCTGCGTGCGCAAATCGGTGATCATCTTTTCCGCGTCGTGGTTTGCCTTCTGGCTCTGCACAAGCTGCTCGCGCAATCTTTCCAACTCCTGTTTCACCGCGATCAATTCCTGTTCTTTTCTCGGGCGATCGGCGCTCATCTCGCGCAACTTGTCCTCCGCCGCGGTGAGTTTCTTTTGCAGGTCGGCGTTTTCCGCGACCAGCGTTTGGACCCGGGCTTTTGCTTCGTTTGCCGCCTGCAACTCGCGCAAAGCGTCGTCGCGCTCGCGCTGCATCGTGTCGCGTTCCCTGGTCACACTCGCGATCTGTTTCTGGGCCTCGAGCAACCGCCTCTTCGCTTCCGCGCTCTCCTGCTCCGCCGTGGTCCGGCCGGCCTTGGCGGTTTCTAGCGCCTTTCTCAGTTGCGCAATTTCGGCCTTGATCGCCTCGGCGGCCTTGGCATCGCCCGCACCCGTTGATTGAATGATCTGCAATGACTCCTGGGCTGCAGCCAATTGATCACGGACTTCTCTCTCAGCCCGTGCCGATTTGGCGGCATCGCTCCGGGCTTGCTCCAGCTCAGCGTTGGCGCTCTGGAGACGGCCGGCAAGTTCGAATTTCTCTTTTTGCGCCTGGGAAGTTTCGACCTGCGACTTTCTCAGTTGCGCTTCGAGCGCCTCGACCCGCTCGCGCAATTCTCTGGTCGCTTTCTCGATCGCGGCCTGGACATCGCTCGTGCGCGAGAGTTGTCGTGAGACGCCAATCTCAACACTCGGCGTGGGCCCGGTCCCGTCCGGGGAAACGCCAGTCGCTTCGGGCGCAGAGGGCGGTCGAGTCGTGGCAGCCAGGTCGCTCTGGGTCGAGAGCTTGCTTTGCACACGCAGGATGGCTTCGGCGATTTTCCGGCCACGATAATCGACAATCGCCGGCTGCCATTCGGGATGATTCTTCTTCAACTCCTCCAAAAGCGAACCGGCGAAGCGAAACTTGGCGAGCGCAGGCTGAAACTGGTTTTCGTGCTCCAGCCTTTCGCCCTGTTGCGCGGTCATGTAAGCCTTGAGGAAAATCTCGGAGGGATCGACTTCCTCGGCCCAAACCGGCCGGAGCGGGCCGCAAAGGAGAAGGACGGGAACAAGTAGCAGCCCGATTTTATTCATCCCAGCGCGGCGGATAATAGCTGAGCGGTTGCGCCCTTGCAATGTCGTGCCAGTGCAAGAGCTTTGGCTTTGCAAACGGGCCGGGAAAATCTAAAGTCGAGCGCGACGGTGGTCGTAGCTCAATGGTAGAGCCCCAGATTGTGGTTCTGGCTGTTGCGGGTTCGAGTCCCGTCGACCACCCCGCTGCCCTGTGCCTGTAGCTCAACCGGATAGAGCTTCTGACTTCGGATCAGAAGGTTGGGGGTTCGAATCCCTCCAGGCACGCGCCTTGCCTGAGAGAAGGGCAATCCTGCGTGGGCGCCTTGATTTGCAGCTCAGGCCTCATCGTTCCCGCTCCGTTCGATGCGGAAAACAGGGCAAGCTATTCTCGCTGCTCACCCACCCAGATCTGGAAATCGTCGATGATTTGATTGGAAACCGCTGCGCCCGTGCCCGCGCCGAACCCAATACCCGTATAGGTGTAATCAGGAGTGAATAGCCCGAAGCCTTGCAGAATCTCGTCATCCACCGTGGCCACCAGGCGGCCATTGGTGAAGCGAAACTCGACTGAGTGCCAGATGTTATCGTCTATCTGAGTCCAGGGACGATAAATCAATGCGAGGTCACTCGGGCCAGTTCCGTTGCAAATGAAGTTCTGGACGAGCGCGATATAGTTAGTCTGAAGCGGATCGCAACCATGGTATTGATAAGTATCGAACTGAAGACCGTAGCCGGGCACCGGATTTTTTGAATTGTCCCGGTTTCTGGTTACGAAACCCATGTAGCTGCCGCTATCCGGTACCCCATAGGCCGATTTATCCTTGTAGAACATGAAGACGAAGCCATCGGCGCCCGCCGGGCCATTGTCCACACGGTACTTAAACTTGACTTTCCAAATCGTGGCAGTGAGCTCGTAGTTAGCGAAAGCTGCAATCGCCAAATTATTCTCCTGACGAGTCAGGTACCAAGTTTGAGACATAGCATCCCAGTAGCCTTCCTCATTCAGATTGCCCTGCCGCCGGAAGACAGTCCATTTGCCGTTGCTGTTTGGGTCGGTGGAAAAGTCTTCGGAAAAAACCAGGGTATAGTGCGGCTGGGCCGGCGGCAGAGGCGCCTCGCCTGCGGGTGATGGTGCGGGCGCGGCAAAAAGGGAGCCGGCCAGAGCGGCGGAAGCGAGACTAAGCGCGACAGTGAGAAGGGTGGTTTTCATACAAGTCTAATTTTGGCCGAGGCTGAATCGGTAGGATCTGCGATGTCAAGCAAATTCTCGATTCGGTTTAGGCCGCCAGAAGAAGTGTGTGTAGACAGGCAGTACACTCAGTGTCTGTTTCGTTAGGGCAAGATGAGCGCTGGAGAGTTACCGGGCTGCAAAGGAGAAGGACGGGTCTTCGCGGCGCCCAGCACGTTCGACCCTGGACAACAAATCGACGGATGAGCGGTGAAGATGCAATGGGGCACGCACCGACGCCCTGGCAGCCGATTTTGGGGGGCACAAGGTCAGAGTGGGAAGATCAGAGATCGCTCTTTTCTGACCGCTTCAGGCTTGGGCGCCTCTCCCCCTGCGCGCGCCGCGATTTTCAGTCTCACGGCGTCCTCATCAACGGAATGTCTGAGCCAGTCCACCGCATCCTCGCTCAGGGAAACTTCCGTTCGAGGTTCGGCGACGGGCGCCACGGGAGTATGAGCAACACTTCGTCGCCAGAATCTCAGGATCGAAAACATGATTTCAAAGGACAGCCTTACCGAGGCCAAAGCGGGTTAACTTTTGTGTAATCTTCATGGCGAATCGTGACCGATCCCGAAAACCAGCTGACCCCGAAAGACCCGAATTGATATTGCCGAAAGCGAAGCCTGGTGGGTAAATTCGTGGAAGCCTAGAACCTCAGCTCAAACCCGAGACTTTATGAAAACTCCACTGGAACTGATCACCGCCATAACTCAGCGCGCACCCGCATCGCCTCTGCCGCGCGGAGTTATGCTTCTGTTGCTGTCTTTCTCTGCCGGACTCGCCTCCGTGAAACCGTGTACCGCTACTCCCGGCCAATGGGAGTATACCGGCAGCCTCCATACCGGGCGATACGCTCATACCACAACTCTCCTGCTTGACGGCAAGGTGCTCGTGGCGGGGGGATATGGCGGCGGTGGTCTATCGAGTGCCGAACTTTACGATCCGGCAACCGGGACCTGGTCGCGGACCCATAAGCTCAACAGCGTGCGATACGGCCACACGGCAACTCTCTTGCTCGATGGTAGGGTGCTTGTGGCGGCCGGATCCGGTCCCATGGGCGCGCTCGCGAGCGCGGAACTCTACGATCCGGTGACCGGCACTTGGACAGCTACCGGCCGTCTGCACACTGCGCGAAGCATCCACACGGCAACTCTCCTGCCCGATGGCAGGGTGCTCGTAGCCGGAGGAGCTGGCCTGAGTGGCGTCGCGAACGCCGAACTCTACGATCCGGTAACCGGCACCTGGTCACGAACCGGCAGGCTCAACCACGCAGGATACTCCACTAGCGCCACTCTCCTGCCCGACGGCGAGGTGCTCGTTGCGGGGGGATATAATGGTCACAGCTTTCTCGATAGCGTCGAACTTTACGATCCGGCAACCGGCACCTGGTCGCCAACCGGCAAGCTCCATCCCGCGCGATTCCAGCATACCGCCACTCTCCTGCCCGACGGACGGGTGCTCGCGGCGGCGGGAGGCAATCGCAGCGGTCCTCTCAAGGACGCCGAACTTTACGATCCGGCAACCGGCACCTGGTCAGCTACCGGTCAGCTCCTGAGTGCGCGATATGGGCATACTGCAACTCTCCTGCCCGACGGCAGGGTGCTTGGGGCCGGGGGATATGGGCTCGCTTTAGTCAGGCTCGCGAGTGCCGAACTTTATGATCCCATGACTGGGACCTGGTCAGCAACTGGCAGCCTCAACAGCGTGCGGACCGAACATACCGCCACTCTCTTGCCCGATGGCAGGGTGCTCGTGGTGGGAGGATATATCGATCATATCGGTTCTCTCGCGACCGCCGAACTTTACGACCCCTGACCCTAACCGGAAGCACAAGGCGGCGGTCTCTTCCTTATAAGCTATGCGAGGTTTGATTGCGGCTCTCGATCGTGGCCATCCATTCGTCGCCCTCAGCGATTAGCCTTGGGCGAATGCTTTGCGCGCCACGTCCTTCGAACCGTAAACGTTTTCTGTGGTGCCGCGCGACGTCAGGAAATCCTTGAGCGTCTTCCAGGCAGTTCATGGGCTACACTCCAATGCTTGGATGAAGCGCTGTTGTTTCAAATCGGAAAGCTCGCGTTTCCGCGCAAGCGCTGCTGCCTCCGTAAGCCGTGCGAATGCCCTTACCGGTTGCTGCCAACCGTTCGCGGCGACGGTCTGCTTGGCGCAATCTGAGCGCTCACTTTCTGCAATCCGGCAGTAAGCGCTTCAATTTGCTCTTGCTGGCGGGCAATGGTCGCTTCCTGCTCCTCGTTCTTGCGATGCTCTTTCAGGAACTCGTTAAGCAACATCGCGTTTACTGCTTCGTAACGCACGGAGTAAGGCTTGCCTTGCTCGTCGTGCGCGACGAGGTCGGGATTCACCCTTTCCACCTCCTCAGCGACAAGGCCGAACTGCTGGATGCCGGCCGGGTCTAGCTCATGCTTATAGCGGAAGCTCACCGGTTTCAGCGCCAAGATTGCTTCGCTTGCCTTCTGCATTGGTTTGATCTGATCCTTGAAACGGGCCGAGGAAACGATCGTGCCTAACTGACCGTTGGTACCGACAATGACGCCCACGCCATCTGGAACTGTCGCCCCGCTAATGCCAGCAATAAGTGTTTTCGTGTGAATTCCCGGCGTGCCAAGGCGGATGCGACTGGAGTCGGTATGAGTTCCGGGATTGCCGATGTAAATGTTATTACTCCCCGTGATGTTTTTTGTCCCGGCTGCATCACCCAATGCGATGTTGCTGCTGCCGGTTGTGTTGTTAAAGAGCGCAGAATTACCAACGGCCGTGTTGTTGTTGCCTGTCGTGTTGCTCAAGAGTGCAGTCGTTCCGATGCCCGTGTTAAAGCTGCCGTTTCCGCCGAGTGTGGCTTCACCAATGGCCGTATTGGCCTCGCCGGTGGTGTTGGAATAGAGCGCCTGCCGACCGATGGCCGTGTTGAAGAAGCCGGTGGTGTTGCTGAAAAGTGCAGTGACGCCGATCGCCGTGTTGGAGCCTCCGGAGGTATTAGTAATAAGCGCATGTTGACCGACGGCCACATTATCGAAGCCGGTGTTGGAAATGAGCGCATCATCACCCAGAAACGTGCTGCCCGTGGTGAAGTCGCAGCCTTCCCGGCAGACCGCACGTGCTTGCGGCGCAAGCGCAAAGCAGGCGAGCGTTACTACGATGAGAACTGGCAGAACTGTGGCGTTTTTGGATCGAGTCAGTGGATTCATGGTTTTCCTTACTTTTTCCCCGCTGCGTTAGTTCTGCTGCGATTCACGGGTGCGGATGGGCGAAGAAATCCAGCGGGGCAATGTTCTCCGCCCGATTCGAATCCGTTGTGTCCATTTGACGGCTTTGCGCCCATTGTCGTCAATCAAAAAGCCCGAACGAAACAGCTCCGTTCGGAATCTCCCTGTTGCTCGACTCTCGTTGTAACCCTTACGGTTGGCCGGGGGTGATCTTGGTCACGGTGTCGCTCCCATTGTTCGATACCCATACGCTTGAGCCATCGAAGACTAATCCAGCCGGGCGATCCCCCGTGGGGAAAACATTCTGGATCGTCCGGCTATGAGGATTAATCCTGCTCACGGTATCGCGATTGAGGTCAGCAACCCAAATGCTCGAGCCATCAAAGATGGAGTAAAGCGGGTAATCGCCGACTCGCACTTTGCCAAGGAAATTGACATCCGCGTCGCGGAAAATATAGAGCGAGTCATCTAACGACGAGATCCACATGTTTCTCCCATCGAAAGCGATTCCTCCTGTGACGGAAGCAAGCTTGTGATTGTCCAGGAGCATGCCGTCGCTTGCTTGCAGGCGCGAGAAGCCGCCCGAAACGGTCACCCAGAGGACACTGCCATCGTAAGCCAAATCGGCCGCGCCGTCTTTGACCGGAAATGTGCCGAGCACGGCTCCGTCGCTTGCTCGCAGCTTGGTCACGGAATCGCTGCGGAGATTTGCTACCCAGATATTGCTGCCGTCAAAGAGTAGCCCCTCGGGATTGACCCCCACGGGGAAGGTGCCTTGGAGGGTGCCATCACTGGCGCGGAGTTTCGTTACCGTGTTCTCGCCATAATTTCCCACCCACACATTCTCACCGTCAAAGGTGATCCGGTCGGGGAAAAATCCGACTGCAAAGGTACCCAGAATCGTCCCATCGCTGCCCCGGAGTTTCGTTACCGCGTCGTCAAGTATATCGACGACCCAAATGTTACTTCCATCAAAAGTAATGCCGGACGGACCGCCGCCGGCGGGAAAAGTTTCGATCGAGGCCGCCGGCGCACCCTGCCCAGTGATCGGCGATACCACGAGCAAGCACGCCAGTGCCGCCATGGATAGAAAGCGTTGCTGAAGCGCTGCTAATATTTTCTGGGTCTTCATGGCGACGAGAATGCGTGGCCCGCGAAGAAAAAGTCAATGTCAAATTCTACGCGGTTAGGTCTGGCTTTCGATTCGGTTTGCGCCGGCGGGATGGCGAAGAATTTTTTCGTCGGCTGGGCAGCCGGGCCAAAGTCATTGTTTCAAGCAACTGAGGAGGCCGCCGGCAGCCGCTGCTACCTGCCCATCAAGAAGGTCACCGGAATGAAGGCAGTCTCGTAAACGCCGGGAAGACAGCGCCAGCGCAGGAACGTCCTGACGCATTCCTGATCAAGCACCTGCTTCCCGGTCGATTTCAGCACGACCACCTGCTTCATGCTACCATCGGGCCGGAAACGCATAACGAATAATCCGGTGCCAGTCCAGCCGTGCTGGCGTGCTTCGAAGGGGTAGGTGGGGTTTGGATGAACCGGGGTGTTCTTTAGCGCCTCTTTATCCTCGGGCTTTATCGTCACGGGATAATAGTGACTTGAAAACGTCATCGTCAGCCGGGCGGTGCTTTGCGCATGCGGTTTGGAGCGCCATTGCCACAGAGCCATCCGTGCCGTTTCGTCGAGCAACTGGTGCTCGGTGGTCAGGACGGTCACGACCTTCTTCACCGTGCCATCTGCTCGAAACTGCAATTCGAATACCCCGAGGCCGCTCCATCCCTTCTCCAAAGCCTTCAACGGGTAATTTGGCACGGGCGCGGCGACTAACCCCTTCACAAGACTGGCATCAACGTACACCCTCGGCCGACCGGACGATTTCGCCGTCGCGCCATGCGTCGTAACGGCTAAGGCGAAAACAAGCAACAGCGTTCGGACCAGAACGGCCCCCGGTGTAAGATTCCTGGCCGCGAGTCTCCTGAGTTGATGTTGCGCGCCGGCAGGGGAGCTAAAACAAATCACCTCGAATTCCGATCACGCCGCAAAACACGGCGGCTGACAAGAAGATTTTCGCTGGAGCACTGTGCAGTAATGAGCGACCGTGAACCTCATTGACACAGAGCGACCTAGCCGCTAAAAACCGACACCTGTGCGCACGATTTCCATCCTCCTGGTAACAAGTTTCGTTACACTCTCTATTCCTCGGCTGCCGGCAAAAACCTCGCACGCCGTTAGAAAACCAGCGGAACTAACCGACGCCAAACCCATACTTCTGGCTACTCCAGCCCCAGGGTATCCCTACGCCGCACGAGAGGGCTGGCTTGAAGGCGAGGGCCTTTTTCTCCTGCGTTTTGATCCCGCCAATGGAGTCGCCCGTGAGGTGAGCGTGATCCGTTCCACCGGTCATGCGGTTCTGGATCAGGCCGCGGTCAGCGCTCTGCGCCAGTGGAAAATCAAGCCCCACACCTACGAAAAGATAAAAGTGCCGATTAACTTCGAGCTGACCGGCGAGAAGGCCGCGACGATGCGCGCCATGCGCGGCAAAGTCCTCTTTGCGCCCCCTCCGCATTATCCGCTTGAGGCCGCAGCCCATGGCGTGGCCGGTCGAGGCCGGTTCCTGCTCCTCATCAACCCTTCGACCGGGTTGGTGACCGGCGTTCAAATCATCGAAACCACCCACGACCGGCGACTTGATGACGCTGCGGTGAAAGCTTTCCTCCAATGGCGCTTCCGCCCGCACACCCTGTCGAAGCTGATCGTGCCGCTGGATTTTGGGATCACTTATGGATGAAGATGCGGTGAAATACGACCTGCAATTTCGGTGCGCGCATCTTGCCTCGGAATGAAATCGCGCACCGGACTCGATGGCAACCGTCTCAATTTGGCTTGACACGACGCCTCGCAATCAGCGGAATGACGTTATGAAACCAGACTGTTCCCGACAATTCTGCCTGCGGCTTTTGTGCGCGGGACTGGGATTAATTCTCGCACCGGTAGGGAATGCCACCGATTTCCAGAGTGGAGCCAGCGGGCGGGATAATTCAGCCTCGGGCTGGCGCCACTGCGACGCTGTTGCCTAATGGCAAGGTCTTGGTCGTCGGTGGCTATGAGCCGTGAAGGGGACAAGAAGGCCTCGGGCTGTTAGTTAAGCCCGTAGACTTCGACCAATGCCACTCCGGTCGTATCTCCCGCGCCGCGAAGAATGGCGGTGTAACCTCCAGGAGCAAGGGTAGCGAGGATGGCTGACTCGGCGTCGTTAGTCGGGGGGATGCCTGTCGCTTCAATCTCCGCTTCCTGGCTGTCACGCCAGTTATCGTTGCTGGCAACCGTGACGCCATTGGCATCGTGTAACTCAAGCGTAGGATCGGCCAGAGCGCCTGAAACCGGCAGGGATGGCCCAATGCCGCGAACCAGCACAGTCTCATCGACGTTGCCTAAAACGATGAAGCCGCCGATCATAACATCGTCGCCAGTCTGGACAAAGCCGCGGGTGGAGATGTTCGCTAGGGTTGCATCCGAGGTTTGGTCGAGATCGTAGGCCTCAATCAGCGCAATCCCGGTTCCGTTATCGGCCCCCTGAACGATTGCCGTGTAGGCGCCGGGATCGAGGGTGAGAAGCAGGGCTGATTCTTTTGGATCGGTCGGCGGAATGCCGGTGTCGATAATCTCCTGCTTATTGTCGTTAGTCTGCCAATTGTCATTGATAGCGAGAATGCCGAAGGGAGTGTGCAATTCGAGGTATGGGTCCGCCAATGCACCATCGAAGGAGAGAGAAGGGCCAATCGCACGGAGCAGGACAGGCTTGGGATGTGTGCCGGTGACGATGAATCCGCCGATGAGCACGTTATCTGAGGTCTGGACGAGGAGGCGCGTGGAAATATTGGCGAGCGTGACGGGAATGGTAGCTTCAAACTCGAAGGCGCCGACATCGGGAGCATCAGGACGAACGTAACCGCGCTGATCCGTCGCTGAAGCATCTGGGTCGCCGACATCGATTGCCGGGCTCTCCGGAAGAAGAGCGCACGTCTGGGTTGGCCCGCCGTTCTCGGCGAGCGTGGCCAGCATTGCGTCAATGGGAGAAGAACTCGTGCCGATCTGATCGCCAGTTTGAGGAGTTATAGTCCCGCCGGTACCGTCTCCGATCAGGTTGTAACCGTCCGAGAGTACCTCTCCCGCTATGTCAGGATTGGAGGGGGAGTCGTTTTGAGCGATAATTGTATTTTTAATGGTTGTGACATTGAACGTCGTGCCGTTGGAGCTCGCGAGTCCTCCGCCACCAGGGACCCCGCCAAAGGGTTCTTCCTGTAGAGCGATGTTATTGGTGATCGTGCAGTCGCTGATGGTCGCCTTCCAGCTGTCTTCGATTCCGCCTCCGCTGTCGTATGCTATATTTCCGTAGAAAGTGCAGTTGGCCGCGGTCACAATCATGTCATTGCCAAGGCCGCCTCCGCTGCCATTGAAGATAATATTGTTCGAGATGGTGCAACCTTGGATTGTCATCGTGCCGTCGTTATAAATGCCCCCGCCAAAGCTGGTCGAACTTGCGTCCACCGAGTTATTCGCGATCGCGCTATCAGTGATTGTCATGACAGTGTTGTCGCCGGCGTTTCTGATACCGCCCCCATTTCCTTTTGCGGTGTTGTCAGAGATCGTGCAACGGAGCATCGTGACTTTCCCCTCGCCAAATACGTTGGATAGCCCTCCGCCAAGACCATTGGTACTGTTACCGGTAATTGTGCAGTCGGTGAGATTAAGCGTTCCCTGACCCTCATTAGCCACCCCGCCGCCTTCGAATCCTGCGAAGTTGTCACTGAAGACACAGCGTGAAAGATTGACTACTCCGGTACTCTGGTTATCGAGGCCGCCTCCCTTTCCCGAGCTGATCGCTCCGCCGCTCAGGCCTTTCGCGATCGTCAAGCCGCTGATGGTTACATCGAAATTTCCTGCGGCAATCTGTAAAACCGGCAGCCCCAGGTCGAGACTATCAGGGCTTCTATCGACCGTCAGAAGGTCCGCTCCAGGGCCAATGATGGCCAGATTCTTATCGATTAACAATTCGCCGGTTATTAGCGAAATTGTATCCGGCGCCGGTAAGTCAAAGGTGATGGTATCGCCTGACGCGGCGCTGGTGATCGCATCCCGCAGTGAGCCCGGACCGCTGTCATTATGATTTGTGACCATGAGCGTTGCGGCGAAAGTAGCTCCAGTGATTACTAGCGAACAGGTCAGGCCTGCGAGGAACAGTTTCATTTGCGGTCTTATGTTTTGCTGGCGCGAAGATTCTGTCAGACCGGGCTAACCTGTCAAGCGCTTTCAGCGTGGCGGCCGGTGGCGCGGACGGGAGTGAGGCCGGATTGGATGGCCGATTGGAGGAAACCTTTCGCCCGCACGATCGACGCCGCCAGGAAGTATGTCGTGTCGAGCACTCTGGACCGGGTCGAGTGGAATGCGGAGCTCATCCGCGGGGATGTGGGGAAGGCCGTTCAGAAGCTGAAGCGGGAGTCGGGTCAGGGACTGTTGACGGGAGGAATAAAACTCCCGCTGGCGTTGGCGGAGCTGGGATTGATCGATGAGTACGAGTTCGTGTAGCCCAGACTGGCGGGTCACGGGCCGACGTTGTTCGCAGGCTCTCGAAGCAGGTGGACTTGAAGCTCGTGGGCCGGTTGGAGTTCGGCTTTGGAGCGGTGGCGCTGCGCTATGAGCCGAGAAGGGGCAAGAAGGCCTCGGGCTGTTAGTTAAGCCCGTAGACTTCGACCGATGCCATGCCAGTTGTATCTCCCGCGCCGCGAAGAATGGCGCTGTAACCTCCGGGATGGCTAAACGAAACGACAATGAAGGTCTGCGAAAGCATTTGCGGCGGCATACAAAAGAGTCGTTGGCGAGACTGGATATACTTACACCGACATTCGGGCGGTTCGGCACTACTACCATCTGCTCTTCGCGTCGCATCATCCGACAGGGTTGGATTTTTGGCTGAAATCGTGCAGAATCGCGCCAGAAGTCGCGACGAAAGCTTTGAATCAAGTTGTGAAACGCAATGTGAGCGGTTCCCCCAGCGATTTCATGTTTCATTTGAGCGCCGAGGAAGCAAGACGGCTTCAGTCACAAATAGTGACCTTGAAGCTTGAATCTTCCTCGGGCAAAACGCCTTTAAGGCCGCAAATTGTGACCTTAAAGCGCGCCGCGCATCGAAAGTACCGGCCTTACGCCTTCACCGAACAGGGGATGGCCATGCTTTACAACGTGCTTCGAAGCAAGCGCGCCGCACAGGTGAACATCGCGCTCATGCGCGCGTCGGTTCAGTTGCGCTCCGTGCTCGAGTCGAACCGGAAGCTTGCTCGAAAATTTTCCGAGCTTGAGAAGGGAGTTGGAAAAGATGATCAGGAGATTGCCACCATCATCGAGGCGATCCGACAACTAATCGATCGGAAGAACAAGCTGCGGCGCGAGGTTGGATTTCATGTGCGCGAAACCGCGCCGCGCTACGGGACGCGCCGACGCCAATGATTGCCTGGGTCATTTACCTCACTTTCATCGGGGCGGTCCTGACTCTGGTGTTGCCGGGAATTTTCTCGCGCTGGCTCGCGCTCGCGGCGGCGGCGGGCGGACTCGTCATTGGCATGACTGGATTTTTCGGGAGCACGTCGTTCGCCCGATTTGCCTCGATCGTGCGCGTGCCCTGGATCCCGGCGATCGGGAGCGAATATCACCTCGCGGCCGATGGCATCAGTCTCACAATGGTGCTCGTGACCGGTATCACGGCGGTCGGAGCCGTCCTCTTTTCCTGGAAAGTGGAAAAACGGCCTAACGAATTTTTCTTCTGGCTCCTTCTCGTCGTCGCTGGTTCGTACGGGGTTTTTCTCAGCGCCGATCTTTTTCTTTTCTTCGTCTTCTACGAACTGGTCATTATCCCGAAGTATTTCCTGATCGCGATCTGGGGATCGACCAACAAGGAATACGGCGCGATGAAGCTGACGCTCTATTCGTTCTTCGGCGGGGCGCTGGTTTTCATTGGCATTCTGCTCGTCTACGCCAATGCGGGTTTCTTTGATCTGCAGAAGCTCGCGACCTATCCCTTTGAGCTGCGCACGCAATTAACCGCCTTTCCAATCCTTTTCCTCGGTTTCGCCGTCCTGGCCGGCATTTGGCCGCTCCACACCTGGGCCCCCACCGGTCACGTTGCCGCGCCGACCGCGGGCTCGATGTTGCTCGCCGGGATTGTGATGAAGCTGGGTGCCTACGGCGCGCTGCGGGTCGCGCTCGACCTGCTCCCGCTCGGTTTTCTCGCCTGGAGCAAATGGATCGCGATTTTTGCGGTCATTGGGACTGTCTATGCGGCGGCGGTCGCGTTGCGGCAGAGCGATCTCAAATTTGTCATCGGCTACTCGAGCGTGAGTCATATGGGGTTTGTTTTGCTCGGGCTGGCCGCGGCCAACCTCTTGGGCGTTTCCGGCGCGGTCCTGCAAATGTTTTCTCATGGGGTAATCGGCGGACTGCTCTTCGCCTTGGCCGGCGCGGTTTATTCCCGCACTCACACGCGCAACCTCGATGATCTCGCTGAAATGCAGCTGGGACGAACCATGCCCTTCATTGCCTTCGCTTTTGTCGTCGCCTCGGCCGCCTCGATGGGGTTGCCTGGTTTCAGCGGGTTTGCCGCCGAGATCACCATTCTCATCGGCACCTGGAAAAAGTTTCCGCTGGCCGTCTGGCTGACCGGTCTGGGGATGGTGCTGGTGGGGGCATTCACATTGCGCGCCTTGAAAAAATCGTTCTTTGGAGATCAAATCCGGATGGCCGGCAACCCCGTGACCCCAGGCGAGCCCGCGACCTGGGCGGAAAAGCTCGGAGCGAGTCTGCTTATTTTTGCGACGCTCGCGGCCGGGCTGTATCCCAAATTGTTCTTCGACCGCATCATGCCGGCGGTGGAAACGATGCGCTTCCTGCAACGATGAGCTACCTCGAGTTACTGCGCCTGGCCGCGCCGGAAGCGATCGTCGTGGGGACGGCGCTGTTGCTTCTGACGGTTGGCTTGATCGTCGGGCGGAAGGCAGCCGGCGTCACTGTTTCGGCGACTGCTCGCGGGATGGCGAACCAACCGCCGGCGGCTACACCCGCTTCCGGCGTTGGGTTCGTTCTTGCCGCCCTCGGGCTCGTCGCGGCTGTGCTCGCCGTCGTCCGGCTGCCCGCGTCGGCGAATCTTCTCCACGGCATGCTGGTGGTCTCCCCGCTCAACTCCCTCTTCAAGGTGGTCGTGCTGCTACTGGCCTTTTTCACCATCCTGCTCGTGCGCAGCGGGCGGGGTTTGCCTAACGAAAGCGAATTCCTCGCGCTAATTCTCCTCGCCACCGTCGGGCTCATGCTCCTCGTCGGGAGTGAGGAACTGCTCATGATCTTCATCGGCCTCGAGTTGACCGGTCTCTCGCTCTATCTCCTGACCGCCTTCGACAAGACGAGCCGGGCCTCGGCTGAGGCGGGTCTGAAATATTTTCTCTTCGGGAGCACGGCGAGCGCGTTTACGCTTTTTGGCCTCAGTCTGGTCTACGGCCTGAGCGGTACGACGTCGTTAGGCGCGGTCGCTGCGAAATTCGGTGCCGGGCCGCTGCCACCGTTGTTTCTCGTCGGCCTGGTCATGACGATGGTCGGGTTTGCCTTCAAGATCGCCGCCGCGCCCTTCCATCTCTGGGCGCCGGACGTGTACCAGGGCGGACCGATCCCCAGCGCGGCTTTTATCGCCTCCGGCTCGAAGGTCGCATCCTTTGTCGTGCTCGGAAAGATCCTGCTTCTGGGTTTTGCCACGGAAGCGGGAAGCGCGGCCTGGCACAGTCTGGTCGCAGGGTGGAAACCGCTGCTCGCGCTTCTTGCCGCGCTTTCGATTCTGCTCGGGAACCTCGCCGCGCTTGCCCAAAAAAATGTCCGCCGACTGCTCGCCTATTCTGCGATCGCGCACGGCGGCTACACGCTGCTTGGCCTGGTCGCGAGCGGTGTCGACGGGTTCGCGGCCACACTTTTTTACACCAGCGTCTACGGCCTGACACTCCTCGGCGCCTTCGGCGTTGTCGGGTTCGTTAGGCAAGAGACCGGCGGCGATGAATTCTCCCACTTCGCGGGATTGCGCCAGCGCTCGCCGTTGTTCGCCGGTTGCATGGCAGTCTTCCTCCTTTCGCTGGCCGGGTTGCCGCCGCTCGCCGGTTTCTTCGGCAAATTTTATCTCTTTGCCGCGGCAATTCGCGGCGCGGCCGATCAGGGGCTGCTCTGGCTGGTGGCGCTCGCGCTCTTCGGCAGTTTGATCTCGCTCTATTACTACCTGACCTTGCTGAAGGTGATTTTTCTTGGTGAAGATCCCTTAGTCGCGACCTCGTCTTTCGACTCTGTGAGCGCGGGATTTCTCTCGCGCTTCACCATAGGCACGCTCGCCGCGATCGTACTTTTGGCGGGCATTTTTCCCTCGAGCCTCCTGGATTCGATTCTCGCCGCCCTGCGCTGATTGAGGGTCGCTTGCTCGCTATTTTCCGCAAGAAAATGCGTGCCTCCCGGCGAGGTCGGTCTAATAGATGTCGTTATGCAAAGTGAAGGTTCCAAGCGATCCGCGGTTCCCCCGACCGAGCGTGGCCCGATTACCCAATTCATCGATCGCCACTACCGGCACTTCAATGCCGCGGTCGTGAAGGACGCGGCCGACGCCTATTGCGCCCATCTCGAGGCGGGCGGCCGGATGATGATCACCCTCGCCGGCGCGATGAGCACGGCGGAACTGGGCGTGTCGTTGGCCGAAATGATCCGGGCGGAGAAAGTGCACGCCATCACCTGCACCGGGGCGAACCTCGAAGAGGACGTTTTCAATCTCGTCGCGCGCAGCCAATACGAACGCATCCCGAATTACCGCGAGCTGACCCCGGAGGACGAAACGTCCCTGCTCAGCCGTCATCTCAATCGTGTGACCGATACCTGCATCCCGGAGGAATACGCCATCCGGCGATTGGAGAAGGCGGTCATGTTGGAATGGACGGTGGCGGAGGAGAAAAAAGAACGCTGTTTCCCGCACGAGTTTCTTTTCCGTGTCCTACAAAGCTGCCGGCTCAAGGAGTTTTATGAGATCGACCCGGCCGACAGCTGGATGGTGGCGGCGGCGGCGAAGAACCTGCCGATGTTCGTCCCGGGCTGGGAAGATTCGACCTTGGGAAACATCTACGCCGCGCGCAACATCACCGGAGAACTAAAAAACGTGCTAACCGTTCGCTCCGGGATCGAATACATGATCGAGCTGGCAAAATGGTACCAGGCCGCGACGAAGCATAGTTCGACCGGCTTTTTCCAGATCGGCGGCGGGATCGCGGGCGATTTCCCGATCTGCGTCGTGCCGATGCTGAACCAGGATATCGTCACCACCCAGGTGCCGGAGTGGGGTTATTTCTGCCAGATCAGCGACTCGACGACCAGCTTCGGCTCCTACTCGGGGGCCGTGCCTAACGAAAAGATTACCTGGGGCAAGTTGAACGTGAAAACGCCCCGCTTCATCATCGAATCCGACGCCACGATCGTCGCCCCGCTCATTTTCGCCAAAATCCTCGGCTGGTAAGGCGAGCCGCGCCTGTGCGCTCGGATCTTCCCGCCCAGCAAAGCCTTGACAGATTGGGTCGACCCCGGGAAAAATCGCCCCATGAAAACGCCTATTCTTGCAGTTGGAAGCGCAGCCGCCCTCGGGGCGGTTCTGCTCATTCATCCGGTCCTGGCCCAGGAGTCGACCCCTGCCGCCATGGACACCCCGTCGGAAACCTCGAGCGCCAGTCCTTCCGGCGCGCCTAACGAGGCCGAAATGATGAAACAAATGATGGAACTGGCCAAGCTGAACGAGAACCACAAACTCCTCGCCAGCCTCGACGGCACTTGGAGTTATACGGTCAAAATGTGGATGAACGGCGACCCGTCGACCAAGCCCCAGGAATCCAAAGGCACCATGACCCGCAAGTCGATCATGGGCGGCCGTTATGTCGAGATGGATGTGAAAGGGAAAATGGATATGCCAGGAGAAGATGGAAAACCCCAGTCGATGACCTTTATGGGGCATGGGACGGAAGGTTACGACAACGTGAAAAAGAAATTTATCGGCACCTGGTACGACAATATGAGCACCGGGATCATGATGTCGGAGGGCAGCTACGATGAGGGAAGCAAGACCTTCACTTATACCGGCCAATACGAAGCCATGCCGGGAATGGTGATGAAGATTCGCGAAGTCGTGAAGCTGACCGATGACGACCACATGATGATGGAGTGGTTCGAGGACCGTGGCGGCAAGGAAGTCAAAACCATGCAGATCGATTACACGCGCAAGAAATAGTCTTTCGGCCGGGCGTGGGACATTTTAGCCAGATGAAAATATCCCGGCGAAAATTTGCCCAATTGTTAGGCGCGGGCGCGGCGGCGGCCGTCGCCCGCCCCGCGCTTACTCTTGCGCAGAGCGCCACGATTGATGCGTCGCAGGCGCCGGTTGCTACCGGCGTCGTCCGGCTCAGCTCAAACGAAAACCCCTACGGCCCTTGCGCCAAGGCGCTTCGGGCAATGAGCGACTCGTTCGCCATCGCCTGTCGTTACCCCGACAAACATGCGGACGCGCTCGTGGCCGCGCTCGCGGAGTTGAACGGCGTCGAGCCGGGGCAAATCCTGCTCGGCGACGGTTCGGGCGAGATTCTGAAACTGGCCGCCGACGTTTTCGTCGGCCCGACCACCAGGGAGAAGAAGGAAGGCGGCGCCCTGATCGTGGCCGATCCGACGTTCGAAGCGATCCTCTTCCACGCCAAGCGCGCCGGGGCCGATGTCGTGAAGGTGCCACTCACCGCAGGCTACGGACACGACGTGGCGGCGATGCGAGAAAAGGCGAAGAGCGGCCTCATTTATCTCTGCAACCCGAACAACCCGACCGCGAGCATCACGCCGAAGAACGAGATTCGCGACCTGATCGCAAACGCTCCTAACGACACCGTGATCCTGGTGGATGAAGCGTATCATCACTACGCCGAGAGCCCGGATTACGAGAGCATGATCCCGCTTGTGAGGGATCATCCGAACCTGATCGTCACCCGCACCTTCTCCAAGGTTTACGGTATGGCGGGGCTGCGCTGCGGTTACGTCGTGGCGCAATCCTACGCGATCGAGCGGCTGCGCGACCGCCAGTCCTGGGACAGCGTCAACATCATGGCGATCGCCGCGGCAAAAGCGAGTCTCGACGATCCCGGGCAGGTCGCCGACGGCCGGCGGCTGAATGCCGAGGCCCGCGCCTTCACCGTCGGCGAGTTGGAGAAGATGGGTTTCAAGTCGATCCCGTCGCAAGCCAACTTCATCATGTTCGACGCGAAACGCCCGGTCGTGCCGCTGATCGCGACGCTCAAGAGCCGCAAGATCGAAGTGGGCCGGCTCTTCCCCGCGATGCCGAACCATCTTCGCCTAACGATCGGGAAGAAATCGGAGATGGAAAGCTTCCTCGCTGCTTTTCGCAGCATCCTGTCCGATCAAGTCAGCGGGTAACGTTGAGTTATGCGCAACAACGGCGCCGGCAGTTTTGTCCTTACGCGGGCGATGAGGGTGATAGGTGAACCGCTTCATCGAGGGAGACTCACTTTTCGCACATCTAACTGTCCTGAAGCGGCTCGCTCGTTCGTTGTCATAGTTGACGCCGAAACACAATAATTATGACCAACCACACTCACACCATCCGACTTCACCGCGTGCTCCGAGCCAAGCCCGAGCGCGTTTATCGCGCCTTTCTCGATCCGGACGCCAAAGCGAAATGGCTCCCGCCCCACGGCTTCACCGGCAAAGTGCATCATCTGGAGGCGAGAGTAGGCGGCACTTACCGGATGTCGTTCACTAATTTCACCACCGGCAAGAGTCACTCTTTCGGCGGCACCTACACCGAACTCACGCCGCACGAGCGCATTCGGTTTACCGACAAATTCGAAGACGCGCACTTGCCTGGCGAAATGCATGTGACCGTCGAGCTGAAGGAAGTCTTCTGCGGCACCGAATTGAACATTACGCAGGAAGGTGTGCCGGCCGAAATACCGGCCGCCGCCTGTTACATCGGCTGGCAGGAATCGCTCACTTTGCTTGCCCAACTGGTCGAGCCTGAGATTCCGGATCAACCCTGAGGGCGAGCCGGAAGCTGGAACTTCCTTCGCTCGGGAAATGCGTGAGTTGATGATCTGAGCGGCGGCTTCGCGGGTCATGTTCAACTACGCCATTTGCAAAGTGCGCCCCCATTCATCATGAAGCATACAAGAATCGAATCGACGATCGCACCACGGGCCACGCGTGTGGCCGCGGCGCTTTGCCTGGTAGTGGGTTGGCCGTGGGGCCGACCAGAGCAGCAGACGAGGCGGGCGGATAAGGCGCGTTTGCGCGGGATCAAGGAAGTTCTCTGGCCGAAGGCGTACCACCGAATAACCAATCCAGCAACGTCTTCATCGAACGCGATGGACGCTGGCAGGCCGTCGCGTCGCATGTCTCCGGTGTAAAACAAACATCGCGTCGCCGAGCACCGGTCAATAAGGGCGCAACTGCCTGCGACATTCGGAAAGGGCGCGCAGGCCGCTGAAGCGCATCTTAGGGCGCGCAGACTGGACGAGCGGAAGCGCATTCTTCCGGGAGGGCATGTTTCCGCATGTCAAGGTTCACAACTCGGCAGGCGCGGTAAAGCGCAATTACATTTTCTGAAAGCTTGCCGGAATCATTACTTTCCTGATCGAACGGCGAAACTTGCCCGAGCTAACTGCCCGTTTTGCGCCAGGTCTTGCGATTCAGTTTTACTCCTCGGTAAGCAATTGTCGGCCTGGTTTCGCCTTAGCCGAACCGATTGGTAACCGCGGCGCCGACGGTGATCTGAGTATTCAGCTTTGAACGCACGGCCCTCTGCCGCAGCCGGCCTGAACGATGCCGGCCGATCCGCAAAATTTTTCTGAAACTTTCTCGATCGATTCTGGAGAGAAGAGGCATATGAAACCACGTACTTTACTTACAACAACATTCACTCTCCTGCTCGGTGTCCTTATGACCGAAACGAATGCTTCCGGCCAGGGCGCGTCCGACGCGATGCAAACGCCAGAGGCCTCAGCGAAAGTGCGATACAGGGTCATTGATCTCGGCACGGAGAACGCGATCGCAAATGACATACAGTGCAACCAGATTGTCGGCTCAAAGGACTTTGCCGAGGGGAGACATGCCGCATTTTGGCCTAATCTGCACGGCGAAGCGATTGATCTGGGGACGTTGCCAGGTGACACCGCAAGCAGAGGGTTTGGCATCAACTCCTACGGGCAGATGGTGGGTTATGACTATCCGGCGGATTTCTCGGCGCTGCGACCCGTATTTTGGGCAGACCCGCAAAGCGGGCCGGTCGACTCCCCGGCTTGCCAGTAGGAGTCGGCATCGCATCGGACCTCAATCGAGCCGGTCAGATTGTGGGCCAGTTCGCGGACGACTCAGGCGTGCAGCCAGTCTTTTGGTCGAGCAGCAACACACCAGCTGTCTATCTCCCTCACGTCAGTAATCAATTCCCAAATGGTGTGGCCTTCACCATCAACGCCCTGGGCAACATTCTCGGCGACGCATGCACGGCGGACTTTGCTGAGTGTCATGTTGCCTTTTGGGAGATAGCCGAGCACCCCGGTTATCCTACCATCTCCAGGCGGGGAATTCACGAATACAGATATAGGCGTTTCCGGCAGTTTTACGGTTGCGCATGCACTGAATACCACAGTCAGTTACATCGATGGATTTCATGAGTTCCTGCCGTTCAGTGGCAGAGAGCATTGGGTGAAGCAAACCTGGTTCTTCGATGGGCAAGTGTCCTATAGTTTCAAATTTGTGGCGCCGGTTGAGGCACAACCAGTCGCCGGTTATTCCAAGAGCGAGCAAGGGCCGCTACGCGAGAGTTTGGTGCCTAGCCCTTGGAAACGGATGGTGAATAACACGACCATTACTATTGGTTGCAACAACATCTTCGGTCAGGACCCGCCGAAGGCTTACAATGGCAACGCCTGTTTCCCCGAGTTTATTTACGATTCGAGCGGACGTTTCGTTTATGCCAGCTTGAAGAAGCAGTTCTAAGCTGGCTCAGCCATCTGGCACAGCTTTCCGAATCAAGCAGGTGTGCCGATCTGGCTTCCCCGGCGCCAGTCACCAACGGGTTATTATGGCGGGATTGAGGGCGGGCAATTTGAAGCTGAATTCGTTTGGCACGAACTGCTTGACGAGCCGCGATTCCAAAACTGATCGTGGAAATGGCCAGGGCGAGTTCGTTCTAACTGACGGTGTTCGTTAGGTGTCTCCATCACGTCTTGCGACGCGCAGACTGGACGCGCGGAAGCGCGTCCCTCCGGAGCGACATGCTTTCGCATGTCAACGCCAACTTGCTTCAGCGGCGACCTCTGCCGACTCTCCCGCTCCGACTCCCCAGGGGGCTTCCACTTTCGCCTTCTCGTTAGGCAGGCGGAGGTGACATCGCTGCCACGCACTGTTAGGTTGGTGGCAACGCCATGTCGGACAAACCTTCCAGATTCAAAATCGCCGATCGAGAATTCAACTCGCGGCTGCTTGTTGGCACGGGCAAGTATGCTTCCAATGAATTGATGCGCGACGCC